>Ga0307515_10001722_pt1 | contig 48683 bp, 48 predicted proteins | sample 17_EM_MG_FD_194513 | JGI IMG/M metagenome (GOLD analysis project Ga0307515, IMG submission 194513) | Populus trichocarpa ectomycorrhiza microbial communities from riparian zone in the Pacific Northwest, United States - 17_EM | ecosystem: Host-associated > Plants > Roots > Unclassified | place... | reverse complement strand
CAGGCGGTTTTGTTGATCGAGGAATAACGGATGGAGGTAAATCCTCCATCCATTGATGCTGATCTCACTCATCTTCTAGCGGCTCGTCCAGATCGACCTCAACATCGCCGATAAGTTCATCGATCTCGTCCAGCATCTCCTGCGTGAACGGAACGAGATTCTGGGGATTCTGGACGATATCCCCCTCTAGAAATTCCAGGAACTTCGCGATAACCGGATCTTCCTCCGGGTCATCCACTTTCGGCTCGATAACAACCGTTCCGTCCGGCATGCCCTTGAAGATGATCGCCCCCTTGCGGACACCCAGCATTTTCCGGATCGCCGCAGGTATGGTCGTCTGGCCGCGTTCAGTGATGGTTGCTTCGATCTCGAGTGTCGGGCGAACGTTCATGGGAGCACTCCTGCGCTACGGATAGATGTAATGCAAATGCATTACTCCGTCAAGGCGAGCCAAATCCAGTTCCCCGAAAGCTTCGCCCGTCAAAATGCGCTAGAACAGGATCTCGCATGATGCGGGCGATTCGAATGGCGAGAGAAGCGCGATGAAGGCGGTTATTCTGGCAGGCGGGCTTGGCTCGCGGCTGGCCGAGGAAACCCAGACACGGCCCAAACCCATGGTGGAGATCGGCGGCCGGCCGATCCTCTGGCATGTGATGAAGATCTATTATGCCCACGGTATCCGCGATTTCGTGATCTGCTGCGGTTTCAAGGGCTATATGATCAAGGAATATTTCGCCAATTACGGACTGCACATGTCCGACATCACCTTCGATCTCGCGGAAAACCGGCTCGAATTTCATCGTCAGAATGCAGAGAAATGGCGGGTCACGCTGATCGACACCGGCGAGAACTCGATGACCGGCGGGCGCCTGAAGCGCGTGGCACCCTATCTCCAGGACGGCGGCGATTTCTGCTTCACCTATGGCGACGGCGTCTCAAGCACCGATATCTCGGCGACCATCGCCTTTCACAAGAAGCACGGCAAGCTGGCGACGGTGACCGCCGTGCGGCCCCCTGCCCGCTTCGGCGCACTCCGCTTCGAGGGTGACGATGTGACCGGCTTCGTGGAGAAGCCCGAGGGCGAAGGCGGCTATATCAATGGCGGCTTCTTCGTGCTCAACCCATCGGTGCTCGACCGTATCGAGAACGACAGCACGAGTTTCGAGGGCGAGCCTCTGACCGGCCTTGCCCAGGAAGGCCAGCTCAAGGCCTGGTTCCATGATGGTTTCTGGCAGCCGATGGACACGCTGCGCGACAAGATACAGCTCGACAACCTCTGGCAGACGGGCAGCCCGCCCTGGAAGGTTTGGTGACATGGGTTTCTGGCGCGGAAAACGGGTTCTGCTGACCGGCCATACCGGCTTCAAGGGCGCATGGCTGCATTTCTGGCTGAAACAGCTCGGCGCACACGTGCAGGGCCTGTCGCTGGCGCCGAACACCGAGCCGGCGCTCTTCGACCTGCTTGCCAATGACGGGGCGCATGCCAAGGGCATCGTCGATATTCGCGACCGCATCGCCGTGCTGGCCCGGGTGAAGGCGACCGACCCCGAGATCGTTTTCCACCTGGCCGCCCAGCCGCTGGTGCGCGCCGGCTATCGCGAACCGGTCGAGACCTTCGAGACCAATGTGCAGGGCACGGTGAACCTGCTGGACGCGCTGCGCATGGCGCCGGACCTGCGCGCGATCGTGGTGGTGACGACCGACAAGGTCTATGAGAATCCGGAAAGTGCCGAGCCTTTCGTCGAAGCCGATCCGCTCGGCGGGCATGACCCGTACAGCGCCTCCAAGGCCGCGGCCGATGTCGTGACCGCGAGCTACCGGCGCTCGTTCTTTCTGCCGCGCGGTGTGGGGCTGGCGACGGCGCGGGCCGGCAACGTGATCGGCGGCGGCGACTGGGCGGCGGACCGGCTGATACCGGACGCGGTGCGGGCGCTGACCTCGGGCAACGTACTCGACATCAGGCGACCCGATGCGGTGCGGCCGTGGCAGCACGTGCTCGAACCGCTCAATGGCTACATGCTGCTGGCGGAAAAGCTGTGGAACGCGCCCGAAGCCGGCCCGGCCTATAATTTCGGCCCCGATCCCGCCAGCACCGCGACGGTGCGCAAGATACTGGAACTCTCCGCGAGCTATTTCGAACGCGGCAATATCGGCTGGGGCGACGGCAGCGACGGACCGCACGAAGCGGGCCTGCTGACGCTCGACAGCACCAAGGCGGCGGACGAACTGGGGTTCAGGCCGCGGTTTACGCTGGAGCAGACGATTGATCGCACATGGCGCTGGTATCGCAGTTTGAACGAGGGCAAGTCGGCATCGGATTTGTGCCTCGCGGATTTGATTGCCTTCGAGGGCGGCCATTTCGAGATCGGCCAAAGGGCGACGGCGTGAGCGCTCGCTTCGAGGTGATCGATACGCCCCTCGCCGGGCTGAAGCTTTTGAAGCGCAAGCGGCTCGGTGATAACAGGGGCTATCTCACGCGGTTGTTCGATGCCGAGGAACTCGCCGAGATCGGCTGGACCGGCGGCATATGCCAGATCAACGAGACGGGCACGGGCGAGCGCGGCACGGTGCGCGGCTTCCACTACCAGACGCCGCCCTTCAGCGAGGCCAAGCTGATTGCCTGCACGCGCGGGCGAATCCTTGATGTGGCGGTGGATGTAAGACGGGGCTCGCCGACCTTTCTCCAGCATTTCGCGGCGGAGCTTTCCGACGACAACGACCTGTCCTTCCTGCTGCCCGAGGGTTTCGCGCATGGCTATCAGGCGCTGACGGATGATGTGCGCATGATCTACGCCCATTCCGCGCCCTATCGCGCCGAGGCCGAGGCCGGGCTGAACATTGCCGATCCCAGGCTCGGCGTGACATGGCCGCTGCCGGTCGCAAACCTCTCGGCGCGCGACCAGGGTTTTGCCATGCTGACCGATATGTTCGAGGGAGTAGACCCATGAAATGCCGGCATTGCGGCCACGAGGAATTCTGGCCGTTTCTCGATCTTGGCACGGCGCCGCCATCGAATTCCTATGTGGCGGAAGCGGCGCTGTCGAAGCCCGAACTCTGGTATCCCTTGGTGATCCGCACCTGCGCCGATTGCCTGCTGACCCAGACCGAGGATTTCGCCTCTCGCGAGACATTCTTCTCGGAGAGCTATGCCTATTTCAGCTCGTTTTCGACATCCTGGCTGAACCACGCGCGGGACTATGTGGAGTCGATGACCGAACGGTTCGGGCTCGGGCCGGAGTCGCGTGTGGTGGAGATCGCGGCGAATGACGGCTACCTGCTGCAATTCGTCAAGGCCAAGGGTATCCAGTGCCTCGGTGTCGAGCCGACCGCCAGCACCGCCGAGGCGGCGCGAGGCAAGGGCATCGATATCGTCGAAGATTTCTTCGGTGTCGGCCTCGCCGGCGACCTCGTGTCGAAAGGCTGGCAGGCCGATCTGATGGCGGCGAACAACGTGCTGGCGCATGTGCCTGACATCAATGACTTCGTCTCCGGATTTGCGCGCCTGCTGAAGCCCGAGGGGGTCGCGACGTTTGAATTCCCGCACTTGCTCAACATGGTGACGGAAAGCCAGTTCGATACGGCGTATCACGAACATTATTCCTATCTTTCGCTGATCGCGGTGGAGAGGATTTTTGCCGAAAACGGCCTCACTGTCTTCGATGTCGAGACCACGCCGTGGCACGGCGGCAGCCTGCGGGTCTTCGCCGCCCGCGCGGACGCGAAAACAAGGCCGGTGCAAGCGTCGGTGGCTAGGATGCGCGAGACCGAGGAAAAGGCCGGCATGCGCGCCGGGGCATTCTACGAGGGTTTCCAGGCCGCCGCCGAGCGGGTGCGGAACGATTTCGTCGAATACCTGATCGACTGCCGCAGGAAGGGTCTGAAAGTCGCCGCTTACGGAGCCGCCGCGAAAGGCAACACGCTCCTCAATTTCGGCGGCATCAAGCCCGACCTGATCGCTTTCGTGGTGGACAGGAACCCTGCCAAGCAGGGCCAATATCTGCCGGGCAGCCGCATTCCGGTGGTCGATGAAAACAGGCTCAAGGCCGAACAACCGGACAGGGTGGTCATACTGCCATGGAATATCGAGACCGAGATCAGGGCACAGCTTTCCTATATAATCGCCTGGGGTGGGAAGTTCGCGACAGCCGTGCCAAGGCTCCGGGAGATGTGACCGCAACATCCGCGACCGAGATCGTTCCGGATGACGCGGATGCCGCACCAGGGGCGATGCCGACCATCCAGGTTTTCAAACTGCCCGATGCCTGACGTCCCGAAACTTTCGATCTGCGTGCCCTCGCGCAATCGGCAGGACTGTTTCCGCCAGACGATCATCGACCTGACGGCCAACAAGCGCAGCGACATCGAGTTCGTCTTCGCCGATAATTCCGACGATCCCGATGTGATGGATGATTTCATGCGTGGGCTGGATGACCCGCGCATCGTTTATCTGCCGTCGCGGGAGACCGCGCTTTCGATCACCGACAACTGGGAACGAACCGTCGCGGCGGCGACCGGCGCCTGGGTCTGCGTGATCGGCGACGATGATTACGTCGAGACCGATCTGCCGGATTACATCGAGAGTATCGAGGCGCGCGACAAGACGGTCGAGGCGATCGGATGGAACCGCGCTCCATTCCAGTGGATTGCGGCGCGCACGGATATCAAGTCGATCCCATTCTCACTGGCAAATCGGGTACAGCGCCATACGCAGGGCCAGATTGCCGGCCGACTGTTCGGCTGGCATGGCGCGACCTACATGCCGCAGTCGCCTTACGGCATCTATCACGCCGCCGTTCCTCGCCGCACGCTGGAACGAATCCTGTGCGATTTTTCCGACCGGCTCTTCGAGCATCACACGGTCGATTATGCCTTCTCTCACAAGCTGGTCTCGATCTCGGAAAACTACGTCTTCATCAGCCGGCCGATTTCGATTTTAGGCGTTTCGGCCAGCAGCGGCTCGGCCGCGGTCGGCAATTCAAGAGTGCTCCGCAAGGTCGTCGACGCGCATGCCAGAGAAAACGCGGGGCGGCCGGACACGGCAGTCGGTTTCCCCTTCGGCCCAGATTCAGGGGTGGCCGGCAATATCCTGTCGGCGCAGACCTTGTTCATGTCGCGATACGGCACGAAATACGGCAAGGAATATCCGGGCTGGGAGGAGCGATTTTGCCACGCGGCCGTGATGGAATGCCAGCTCGCGCGGGATATGGAAAGCTACACACAACAGTATGCCCGCATCAGTGCTGCGTTCGCACGATGGCGGGATGGCAAGTACCTGCCGTTGTTCACCCCCCAATTCACGGCGGCGGCAACGGACAAGCCGTATTGGGGCCTGCGCGGCGACCACCTCCACATCGGCCAGGAGGTCGCGGGCGCCGATACGCCCCACGCCTTCTACCAGGTGCTGAAGGCGATCCTGCCCGAGCGCGCGACAATTGAATACGCGCTGTAATCGGCATCTTCTCAAGCCCCGTGAAAGTCATCATCGCTAGGGTGACGGCGAACGGAGTTTCCCATGTCGTCGCCTCCCCGGCTTTCCATCTGCGTGCCCTCGCGCAACCGACAAGCGTCTTTCCGCCAGACCATCCGCGATCTGGTGGCCAACCCGCGTGACGACGTGGAATTCGTGTTTGCCGACAATTCCTCCGACCCTGATATCATGAACACGTTCATGGCCGGGTTGGCCGATCCGCGCATCCGCTTCCTCCCTTCCACGCACCGGGCGCTGCCGATGCAGGACAATTGGGAGCGCACCATGGCCGCGGCATCGGGCGAGTGGATCACCTTCATCGGCGACGACGACTATGTCGATCCCGATGTCATCGACACGATCGGCGAGATCGCCGCCCGCCGCCCCGAAGTCGATGCCGTGGGCTGGAACCGGATGAGCTTCAAATGGCCGGCTTACCGGCCGTTTCCAGGCAATACCTGCATGTCGCTCGGCACCGATGTCGTGCTGATGGATCGCGACCAGCAACTCCGCACGCTGTTTCTCTGGCAGGGCGCCACGTCGATGCCGAAATCCGCCTTCTCCGCCTATCACGGCGCCGTCCGCCGGTCGGCGATGGAGCGCATCCGCGAGACCTTTTCCAATCGCTATTTCGAACATCCGACCGTCGATTTTGACTGTTCCGGCAAGCTGCTGCTCACGGCACGCGAACTCGCCTATGCGGACCGCCCCTTCTCGGTGCTTGGCGCCACGGCGACCAGCAATTCCGCCGCGGTTGGCCGCTTCAACTGGGTCGAGAAAATCCATGAGGCGATGGAAGAAGAGGAAAGCCCGAATTTCGACGCGCCCGGCTTTCCCTTCAACAGCCGGCTCGGCGTCGCGGCGTCCATCATGGCCGCGCAGGAGTGGTTCAAGACGAAATACAGCTTTCGCTTCCACGGCTGGGAAGAGAATTTCGTCCATTCCCTTGGCGTCGATTGCAGTCAGGCAGGGGACCGGGCGACGTTCGACACTCATGCCGCCGAATGCCGCAAGGCGCTCGCGGCGTGGCGGGGCGGACAATATCTCGACACGTTCAATCCGGTCTTCCGGCCCCGCGTCCGGGCCGGCGTCTATACCGGCTTGCGCAGACAGTATCTGTTCATCGACGAGACGATCGGGGCCTGCCAGACGCCGGCGGAGTTCTACGCCATCGCAAGCGCGATCCTCGAGCCAGCCTCCAACCTGAAGTACAATTTCGATCGGGCGGATAGAATTCCATCCGCCTGGTCGAGCACAATCACCAACGGCCTGTCGCGGCGGCACGCCTGAAGCACGAGAACCACGATATGATACAGACTGGCAATTTGCGAACTGTCGAAAAAGGCGAGGGAATGGGCACGGGCATCTTCTATTACCCATCGCGGAACGAAGAAGTATTCTTCGCCAAGCTCGATGCGGTTCTGAAGAAACATCCGCATGATCTCAGGCACTATATCGACCTGTCCATGGTCTATGGCAGCCGGAGAAGCTTCATCCGCCAATTTGCCCATTACGAGCTCTTCAAGCTGACGTTGGACTTGCCAGGTCACTATCTCGATTTCGGCGTCTATTTCGGCCGCTCCTATTTCACCTGGCACAAGCTCATCGAAATGCTGACGCCGACGGCGACCCATAAGAAGGTGATCGGCTTCGATACGTTCTCCGGCTTTCCCGGCCTGACCGAGGAGGATGGCGTGGCAGACGAGAGCGTGCAGAAAAGGACGGGCGGGCTCAGCGCTGAGAGCTTTCTCGACGAATTCCGCGCACTCATGGAACTGCACAATGAAGATGGCGTCATTCCCTCGGGTCGCGGCAGCCTGGTGGTCGGGAAAATCGGCGAGACGCTGCCTGCCTGGATCGCGGAAAACCCGGAGGTGCGCTTCTGCCTGATCAACATCGATGTGGATATCTACGAACCGACATCGGCCATTCTAGAACATTGCTGGGAGCGCCTCGTACCCGGTGGCGTCCTTATTCTCGACGAATACGCAACCAGCAAATGGCCGGGCGAAACGCGCGCCTGGGACGAATTCGCCGCGAGGCAGGGTATCTCGCTACCCGTTAAGCGGTTCTCCTGGTCGAACGCGCCGGGTGGCTATGTGATCAAGCCCTAGCCAGCGTCCGGCTTCCGACAGGTTCAGAAAAGCAATCCGCTCTAGGCTTGCGGCAACGGAGCCGTATCATGACCCATGTTCCCACCCTTTCCATATGCGTGCCCTCGCGCAACCGACAAGTCTATTTCCAGGCCGTCATCCGGGCGCTGACATCGTCGCTGCGCAGCGATATCGAACTGGTCTTCGTCGACAATTCCGACGATCCCTCTGTCATGGATGCGTTCATCGCCCCCTTTCTCGCCGACCCCCGCGTCAAATACGTGCCCTCCGGCGCGACCGTGCGGCCGATGGTGGACAATTGGGAAGCGGCGCTGGAGGCGACGACCGGGCGCTGGATCTCCGTGATCGGCGACGACGACCATATCGATCCCGATGTCGCAGCTCTCCTGGTGCGGATCGAAACCGAGATGCCTGATGTCGAGGCGCTGGACTGGGCACGGCTGTTCTTCACCTGGCCCTATCCCGGCAAGCCGCCGCATTCCAATGTCGTACAACTGCTGACCGAGATCCACGAGGCGCCGAAGGACCAGCTCAAGCAGCGCGCCTTCCGCTGGGATCATGCCCGCGAAGTGCTGGGCTGCGGCTTCGGCATCTATCACGGCGCGGTCTCGCGCTCCCTGATGGAGCGGATCAAGACGCTGTCGAAGACCAATCGCTATTTCGAGCACCCGATCGTCGATTACGACAACATCTTCAAGCTGATCATGCATGGCAAGCGCTTCGTGCATTGCCGCCGTCCGCTGTCGGTCATGGGCGCCTGCCCGCTGAGCAATACGGCATCGGTCAACGACCTCAAGGACGCCAGGAAGAAGCTCGAGGCCTTCCACAAGGAACACAAGAACCCGATCGACGACTGGGAGTGCTACAGGGATTTCCCCTTCCGCGCCCATCACGGCGTCGCCGCCTGCATCGGCATGACGCATCACTGGTTCGCGAAGGAATATGGCCACGACTTCTCCGGCTTCGAGAAGAATTTCGCCAGGTCATGCGCCATCCAGTGCGAGGGTTATCCGACGCGCGAGGAATTCGAGGTGTCGTCGGCCGCCTATCGCGACGCCTTCGCCAAATGGCAGGGCGGGCGTTTCGCACGGCATTTCAAGCCGGTGTGGAAGGATCGCGAAGCGCCGCAGGCGTTCGGCGGCCTGCTCGAAGGCAAGCTCTATCTCTCCGATGCCAATGAGACGGCGGCGACGCCCGCCGAGTATTACGACATGGTTGGGGGGATCATGCTGCCGATTGCGGATTTGAAGATTGATTTCGAGAATGTCAGGGTGGCGCCGGGGGTGGCGGCTTAGCCGCCGGAGAGGCACAGTTGCATCTGGCCGCCGACGACCCTATTCGGCCCTGATCCGAAGAGCTTTTCGAACGCCGTAGAACATCCATCCCAGGCAATGACCGAGAAAATAGATCGTCAAAACGGCGTAGCCAACTCCGGCCAGTGTGATCATTGCGGTGGGGCTAACTCTGTCGAATGGAGGGAACTGGTATAGCCAGCTGGCAAACCATGTAAATTTCATACTGTACCGACAGCCGATTTCATAGCACACCGTCTGGATGCCGGGCAGTGTCCACGCCAGCCATGCAATCGAAAATAATACGGAATTCCTGAGAGAATATTGGGGTGAGCCGATCTGCTTTCCGACATAAAATGCCTTCATGACGGTGATAACGATGCAGCTCAACAGATAGCCCAAAATATACACGAAACACCTCTCGATGGTTTGCAATGCAACCATAGATGTGCCGGATTGCCAAATGGTGCTGATGATCCCTAGGTTTTTAGCAATAGCTATCAGGCAACCTCATACCCGCTTTAAGAACCCATCCGGCGCAGCCGTGATCGTGATCTTGTTCTCAATCCTCAAATCGATATCCAGGTTCAGCTTGCCGCCATCGCGCGCGGTGCGGCCTTCATTGGCGAGCCGCTTGCGATATTCCCAGACGGCGGTCTTGGGATTGTCGCCCTTGCCCCAGGGGCGATCTGACGTGGACCCCTCGGGCAGATCCTCGACGCCGGTGTCCCAGACGACGCAATAGGAGCCCGGGCTCACATAGGGGGCGTAGAGTTCCAGTTCCGCGAGCACGTGCTCGTGGGTGTGGTTGGAATCGAGGAAGACCATGATCCGCTCATAGCCCTCGGCATGCTGGGCGATCTGCTCCATGATCTCGGGCGCCACCGACGAGCCCTGCAGCAGTTCGATTTTGTGGCGCATCGGATGCGCGTCGATCGCCGCGCGGTTATGGGCGCGGATGTCGATATCGACGCCGACGACCTTGCGTTTGCCCGCCTTCGGATCGAGCACCGTGCCAGCCTCGACGGCATCGCAATAATCGAGCATGGCGAGCATGGAGGCGCTCATGACGAGCGAGCCGCCATGGGCGATGCCGGTCTCGATGATAAGGTCAGGGCGGCAGGTCCAGATCAGTTCCTGGATCGCATAGAGATCCTGCGGCACCTGGATGACGGGCCGGCCGAGCCAGGTGAAATTCTGCGCATAGCCATGGCCGATGGCCGCCATCAGCCAATTGAGCGTCAGCGCCTTGAAGGATGTATCCTCGCCGATGCCCTTGATATTGCCCTCGACGAGGGCGCTGAAATGTTCGACAGGATCCAAGGTCATTCTCCTTATTTCGCCGGCACGGACGCGGATCGCGTCTCGCGGCCATGGCGTTACATATTGGTTATTTCATCAGGAATGGCATAGACCACCGCGCCGGTGCCGCACCAGCTGTGGGTGCGAAACAGGATGCGATAATCCCGGAGGCTTTCCATCAGCCAGAGCGGCGTTTTCCAGATGCCGTCGGCATTGTGATAGACCGTCGCCGCGATGATCGGCCGGGCGCGGCGGAAGGTTTCGAGGCTACCTCTCAATGCGTCGAGTTCGCCGCCTTCGAGATGCAGCTTGACGAAGGTGGGCTGGATATCGAGCGCATCGAGCGTGGTGAGCGTGACGGTGTTCTGTCCGATCGGCGAAATCTGCGAGGCATAGCCGAGACCGGAATGGAAACGCGCCTCGCCCGGAGCCGAGCCGAGGGCATCGCCGATGATCCGGGTGCGATCCCCATCCGGCCAGTGATCGTGGAATGTCTTTTCGAGCACAGCGCGATTGTCGGTATCCGGCTCAACTGCGACGATCTGGCGCCAATCCGGGCGCAGGCCGTCAACCGCCAGAGATACGCTGCCATGATGGGCGCCTCCATCGACGAAGACGGGATCGGATGCCAGTGCATCCAGCACTTCGGGGATGAAGAAGCGGTTGTGGTTGGCGACCACGGTGCCATCGAACAGCCATTCCTGCCGGAGCTGCCGCCAGGCCAGGAACTGCAGATGATGGGCGCGCGAAGCATCATCGGCGAAGCCGGAGAGTACGTTGGCGGTCTGCTGTCGGTCGGCCTCGGGCAGCGGCGGCGCATGCCAGCCGTTGGACAGTGAATGCACGGCGCGGAAATTTTCGGCAAAATCGTAGAATGGCGCGATATGGGCAAAGCCTAGATCATCGAGCATCGCTTCCAGCGGCACATAGGGCGCGGTGACGACCGTGACCAGCACGAGATGGCTCTGCTTGAGATAGCTGGGCACGGCATCCGGCGCGTAAACCGGCCTGTCGCGCCAGAGGGGGTGTTCGCTGAGCACATCCGCATTGCGGTCGATGACGAAGTCGAAATCGCGGCCGACCTCAGCGAGGAATTCGCGCGCCATCTGGCCGAGATTGCCGGCGCCATAAAGGACAAGCGGCATATCGACGGGCACAGTGGCGAAATCCGGCGTCGCGGCGGCGATTTCGTCGAGCAAGGCCAGTGCTTCGGCGACGGAAGGCAGCGCAGCGAAGTGCCGGGCGCGATATCGCCCGGTGCCGATGCTTTCCTTGCTTGCCGCCAACTGGGCCAATCGGAGTCCTCTGTCTTTGACCGTTGAACTACTATGAACACACTTGCCCGGGGCTAGAGCCGGGCTGCATGGATATCCCACCAATGGGTGCGGTCGGCGATGCGGTTGCCTTCGCGGTCGCGCACGGTGGCGGCGTAGAGCGCGACGATATCGTCATACGACAGCCACTCGCCGGCAATCTCATCACCCAATGGCCCCGATGCGCCCCTGGGAAAAGCCGCATCATTCGTCTCGTCGCGGAGATCCGGCACGGTCGACTGGTCGAGCAGCTTGAATCCGTTATAGCCGGCTGAAGCCAGGATATCGAGATACTGGAAGCCGAAGCGGCAATCCTCGACGCTGACGCGGGCGGGAAGCAATGCGAGCGAATTGAGCTGTTCCAACACCTGGAGATCGACGCCCTCGACATCGATCTTGAGGTAATAGGGCACGCCATGCTCAGTGAAGAGTTCGCCCAGCGTCATCGAGCGCACGGTGATCGGCTGCGTCTGGCTGTTGTCGCGGCCGGCCCAACCGGTTTCGATCGAGCTCCAGTGGTCGTTGTCGAGATTGACGTGGAAGGTCACCTCGCCCGACTGGTCCCAGATCGCGGCGTTGACGATGGCGAGCTTGCCCCCTGCGATCGCATCGGCAAAGCGCGCTCCGGCCTTGCGGCAGAGGCCGGGATTGGCCTCCAGCGCCACGACGTTGAAACCCTTGCGCAGGTAGAAGCCGGTGTCGTCGCCGTTGTTCATGCCGAGATCGGCGACCAGCCTGCTGTCAAGCGCGTATTCCATCATTGCCATCCTTTTGAGCGGCTCCTCGGCCACTTTGATATTCCATGGCGGCTTGCCCGTGGCTAATGTCGGTGCGATTCGCGATGCTGAGGATGACATGAAAAAGAGGATCCTGCTCACCGGGGCGTCGGGCTTCGTCGGACGGCAGGTGGCGCACGCGCTTGTTGAGGCCGGGCACGGGCTTGTCGTGACCATGCGGCCCGGCGGTCTGGAGCGTTCCGGCATCGCTGCGCATGAGGCCGATGTGATCGAAACATCCGATCTTTTCGCCGAGAGCGAGGACTGGTGGGCGGCGCATATGCATGGCGTGGACACGGTGATCCATGCCGCCTGGTATGTCGAGCCGGGGAAATATCTCGATTCGCCGCGCAATTTGGATTGCGTCGCAGGCAGCCTCAGGCTGGCGGATGCGGCGAGGCGCGCCGGGGTTGGCCAGTTCATCGGCCTCGGCACCTGTTTCGAATACCGGCTGCCCAACGATCACATCACGGCGGATGCGACCGTCGGTCCGGTGACGCTCTATGCCGCCGCCAAGCTGGCGCTCTACCGCATGCTGCTGCGGCGGTTCGCCGGGAGCGCCACGCAGCTGACCTGGGCGCGGCTGTTCTACCTGTTCGGCGTCGGCGAGCATCCCGCCCGGCTGTTTCCGATGCTGCACCGGAAGCTCGCCGCCGGGGAGATGGTTGAATTGTCGTCGGGAGACAAGGTCAGGGATTTCCTCGATGTCGCGGAGGTCGGCAGCATGATCGCCCGCGTGGTCGAAAGCCAGCAGGCCGGCGTGGTCAATATCTGCTCGGGAAGGGCCGTGACGATCCGCGAGATCGCCGAGGAGATCGCCGATATCCACGGCCGTCGCGATCTTTTGCGCTTCGGCACGGCAAGCGTCCATCCGCGCGATCCGATGGCTGTGGTCGGCGTGCCGAACGTTCTCTAAGGCACAAAAAACCCGCCGGATCGCTCCGGCGGGTTTTGACTGGAGATGTCGGATATCAGGCGATTGCGGGCTGTGCGACACCGCGGCGGGCGTCGATGGAGATGGCGCCGGCGCCAACGGTGGCGAGCAGGATATAGGCGCCAGCCAGCGTGAAGTTCTTCATCATCATGATCTGGTTCAGCGTGTTGATCCAGCCCAGTGCGCCTTCCGGCCAGCCTTCGATGGCAACGGTGCCGCTATGGAAGACGGCGCCGGTGAAAATGCAGAACGCGGCAAGCGCCCATCCGACGATGGTGGTCTGGAAGCCGACCAGGACTGCAACACCGGCAACGAGTTCGAAGAGACCCGCAAGATAAGCAAGGGCGGAAGCGGCGGGCAGGCCGGCGCCGGCGATCATGCCGGCGGTCGCGGCCGGATCGGCCAGCTTGCTGAAACCGGACAGGATGAAGATGAAGGAAAGGAGGATGCGGGCGACGAGAATGAGAACTGACTTGGACATCGGGGTGCTCCGTTGAATTCGTTGGCGCCTTTCAACCATTTTTCCGCTGTTTATGATAGAGGGCAAAGGATGCACGGATTGTGCACTATTCTCGAACGATGTGCTTCCTTGAAAGGTGGCGGAATTGGGCCTCGGCCGCTTGCCGCACCGGATATCAGCATTTATGTTGCCGGCATCATACTTTCCAAACCCCTCAAGGATGCGCATATGGCCGACCTTTCCGCCTTCAAGATCAATCAGCGCTGGCCCGCCGCCAATCCTGATGTCATCCAGCTCTATTCGCTGCCGACGCCGAATGGCATCAAGGTCTCCGCGATGCTGGAAGAGACCGGCCTCGCCTACGAGCCACATCTGGTCGATTTCGGTTCCAACGACCAGATGACGCCGGAATTCCTGTCGCTCAACCCGAACAACAAGATCCCGGCGATCATCGATCCCAACGGTCCCGATGGAAAGCCGCTGGCGCTGTTCGAGAGCGGCGCCATCCTGTTCTATCTCGCGGAAAAGTCCGGCAAGTTCATGCCCCAGGACGCCGCGGGCCGCTACGAGACCCTGCAATGGGTGATGTTCCAGATGGGCGGCGTCGGGCCGATGTTCGGCCAGGTCGGTTTCTTCGTGAAATTCGCCGGCAAGGATATCGAGGACCCCCGCCCGCGTCAGCGCTACCTCGATGAAACCAAGCGTCTTCTCGGCGTCATCGAAGGCCGGCTCAATGGCCGCGAATACATCATGGGCAGCGATTACACGATCGCCGACATTACGCTCTGGCCCTGGCTCAGGACCATCAACGGCTTCTACGGCGCGGGGGAACTGGTCGGCATCAAGGATTTTCCTGGTGTGCTGGATTACGTCAAGCGCTGCGAGGAGCGCCCGGCAAGCCAGAAGGCCGTGAATATCCCGGCGCGGGGTTGATCGATGGGATGTCCTGGCCCCGGATCTTGGTCCGGGGCTCACGCTCAGTGCCCCGACGTCTCGACGGGCATGCGGGGAAAGATGAACACGCCGGACATGCGGCCGTTGTTGTGTTCGCCGAACCCGCTGGATTCGCCGATGCAGACAAGCGGCTGGCGTTTGCCCGGTCCGGTGATGATATGGGTCGTAAAACAGAAGGACGAGGCCGACGAAGAGGCATTCTCCAGCAATTCGAGAATGTTGATCCGGTCCGCCATGTCATAGCAGCGCAACAGAGTCAGCAGACCGCATTCGCCGCCGGACAGGCCATGCAATTGCTCACCGAGCTTTCCGAGCTGGAACAGGCCATTGGCCAGGTCGCCGCTCCATTCGTCGGTGACGCAAAATCTGTCCAGGGCGGACGGCCCGAAACCGCTTTCAAAGCGTTCCTGAGGAAGCTGCGTCGCAGGTGCTTTCACCTTGGATATTCTGAACACTGCCTACCCCTGCCCCCTCTTCCGCCCACCTGCCGCGAACGCTCAGCTTAACTCATGTACATAAGTAAGCCTGCCCTGTAGGCGGCAAGATTGCGCTGATTCAATGACACATGCATCCAATGGCCGGCAGAACAGAGAGCATTCTTCCGCAGCACAGGCATAAACACGACAATCTATCATGTTTTCCGCCCCACATTCAACTGGATGGCAGGTATCCGGACCACTTCACTTCGAATCGAAGGCAATTCTTATAGGAGATTTAATCGCCTCGGCAATAGAGAATGCCCTCGCCTCGTACCCCGAAACAAAATACTTGCGTGGTCACCAGAGTAAAAGGCGCCGTTATTTCTCCGTGGGGCGAAATAACTTTTTAGAGCATGCAGTTAGCTCTCACCCCATGCCAAACGGAAAAGGGGCGCCCAAAGGGCGCCCCAATATATATTAGACGATGGTAATAGGCCCACGCCTATTACATCATGTCCATGCCGCCACTTCATGGCGCTTGGCGCCATGAAGCATTCCTGACTGGATGGGCGGCTTTATGGACATGATCCGTGTAATAGGCTTGCGCCTATTACATCATGTCCATGCCGCCCATGCCGCCCATGCCGCCAGGCATGCCGCCGCCGGCTTCTTTCTTCGGCAGCTCGGCGATCATCGCTTCGGTGGTGATCAGCAGCGAGGCAACAGAAGCAGCGTTCTGCAGCGCGGTGCGGACAACCTTGACCGGATCGACGATGCCCATGGTGATCATGTCGCCATATTCGCTGGTCTGTGCGTTGTAGCCGAAGTTTTCTTCGTTCTTCTCGAGGATCTTGCCCACGACGATCGAAGCTTCGTCACCGGCGTTCTCGGCGATCTGGCGAACCAGCGACTGGAGAGCGCGGCGAACGATGTTGATGCCGGCTTCCTGGTCGTCGTTCTCGCCCTTGGAAGTGATCTTGGTCGAGGAACGGAGAAGAGCGACGCCACCACCGGCAACGATGCCTTCCTGAACGGCAGCGCGGGTCGCGTTGAGCGCGTCGTCGATGCGGTCCTTCTTTTCCTTGACTTCGACTTCCGTCGAGCCGCCGACGCGGATCACGGCAACGCCGCCGGCGAGCTTGGCAAGACGTTCCTGCAGCTTCTCGCGGTCGTAATCGGAGGTGGTTTCCTCGATCTGCGCCTTGATCTGGGTGACGCGGCCTTCGATGTCGGACTTCTGGCCGGCACCGTCGACGATCGTGGTGTTTTCCTTGGTGATGGACACCTTCTTGGCGCGGCCCAGCATGTCGAGGGTCACGTTTTCGAGCTTGATGCCGATATCTTCGGAGATCACGGTGCCGCCGGTCAGGATGGCGATGTCTTCGAGCATGGCCTTGCGGCGGTCGCCGAAGCCAGGAGCCTTGACGGCAGCGATCTTGAGGCCGCCACGGAGCTTGTTGACGACGAGCGTAGCAAGGGCTTCGCCTTCGACGTCTTCAGCAATGATGAGCAGCGGACGCGAGGTCTGGACGACAGCTTCGAGCACCGGCAGCATGGCCTGGAGGTTCGAGAGCTTCTTCTCGTGCAGGAGCACGTAGACGTCGTCGAGATCGGCGACCATCTTTTCAGCGTTGGTCACGAAATACGGGCTGAGGTAGCCACGGTCGAACTGCATGCCTTCGACGACTTCGAGTTCGGTTTCGGCGGTCTTGGCTTCTTCAACCGTGATGACGCCTTCATTGCCGACCTTCTGCATGGCTTCGGCAATGTCGAGACCGACCTGCTTGTCGCCGTTCGCGGAGATCGTGCCGACCTGTGCGACTTCTTCCGAGGTCGAGATCTTCTTGGCCTTGCGGGCCAGATCCTTGACGACTTCGGCGACGGCGAGATCGATGCCGCGCTTGAGGTCCATCGGGTTCATGCCGGCGGCAACGGCCTTGTTGCCTTCGCGGATGATCGACGCGGCGAGAACCGTCGCGGTCGTGGTGCCGTCGCCGGCGATGTCGTTGGTCTTCGAAGCGACTTCGCGGACCATCTGGGCGCCCATGTTCTCGAACTTGTCTTCAAGTTCGATTTCCTTGGCGACCGAGACGCCGTCCTTGGTGATGCGCGGGGCGCCGAAGGACTTGTCGATGATGACGTTGCGGCCCTTGGGGCCGAGGGTGACCTTCACCGCGTCAGCGAGAATGTCGACGCCGCGCAGCATCTTTTCGCGTGCGGTGCGGCCAAACTTGATTTCTTTTGCAGCCATTTTAGAAAACTCCCGGGCTCAGTGCCCATTGGTTGTCATGGATTGAAGGGATCCGGCTATCAGCCGATAACGCCCATGATGTCGGATTCCTTCATGATCAGAAGGTCTTCGCCGTTCACCTTGACTTCGGTGCCGGACCACTTGCCGAACAGAACGCGGTCGCCAGCCTTGACATCAAGAGCAACGAGCGAGCCCTTGTCGTCACGGATGCCGGTGCCGACGGCGACGACTTCGCCTTCCTGCGGCTTTTCCTTGGCGGTGTCGGGGATGATGATGCCGCCCTTGGTCTTTTCTTCGGATTCCACGCGGCGTACGACGACGCGGTCATGGAGCGGACGGAAATTGATGTTTGCCATCGCTTGCTTCCTCGATCAAATAGATTGCCGGGTCTTCTCCGGATGAATGAATTGCTAGCACTCGTCTCCTTGGAGTGCTAGCGGCGTGGATTTAGGCTTCACGCGACTGTGAGTCAAGGATCGGCCCGTGAAATATTTTTGACGGAATGGTGAACAGGCAAACGGGTCAGTCTTGCGCGTCGTTGTTCTCTTGAAGATGCCAGTTCCGAATGGTCACTTTTCCGTGGCGATCGACCTCGACCAACTTGTTGACTGGCGCTTCCTCCATCACCGTAAGAGTATCGAGCGCCGCGGTGAACCATTCAACCTGATCTGCCCTGTTCCCACGTGGGATAATGACGACAAGGCCCGGATGCAGTTCAAATTTTGCATATTCCTTGAGGAAGTCGCGCCGATTGTTGGTCACGACGATGAGATCATTATCATAAGCGTATTTTGCGATGGTCCAGTCCTGCCAGCCGGCTTTACCTGCGTGCGGGCCGAAGACGGCAAAGAATTCTCGCTCTTTTGCGACTGCAACGAGTGTGGCTGTAAGACATTCATCAATGAAGAATTTCAGCGTCAACGCGCAAAACCGTTTCTGCCGAGCTTATCCTGCCAGTGTTTTCCAAAAGTACGTATCGCCCAGGCTCTCGCCGCCTCGACGCTGCCAGCGGGCAAGGTTGGGAAATCCTCGTAAATTTCTCGCGCCGAGCTTCCGGTCTTGAGGTAAATCAGGATCGTTTCGACGGGTACGCGCGTGCCTGAGATCACCGGCTCTCCGCCCATTACGCCCTTGGCGGTCTCGACGGTTACTTCGTCAGGCATCATATGTGCTACAGAAGACATCTCCGCACTCCAATGTTCCCTGTATCATGCCACATACCCGCAGCGGTGCAAATCCCCCACGATTGCGCCATTCGTCTTCGGCCGGCGTTGACACCGTCAAGTCAATTTGACAAAACTTCGACCATGGAGTCTGCGAATACTCCACGAGGCGTCATGCTGCAGTTTCGCATCCCGATTTCAAATTCTGGAGCAAACAACCATGGCGAACTTTGGCTCGATCTCTGTCGACAGGCTTTTCAAGCTCATCGGCACACCCCAATCCCCTGTTATCATTGACGTGCGCGACGACGACGATTTCGCCGCGGTTCCATCCCTCATCCCCTCCTCGACCCGACTTGATTATTCCACGGCCGATGCATGGGCCGGCGACTTCTCGGGAAGCCAGGTCGTCGTGGTCTGCAAGCGCGGCAAGAAGCTTTCCGAGGGCGTTGCCGCCTTCCTCAGACTTGCCGGCGCTGCAGCGGAGGTTCTCGACGGCGGCACGGAAGCCTGGATCGCGGCCGGCCTGCCGATGGTGCCGGTGGCGCGGATTCCTGGCGGGGCGGCGACCGGCAGCACGCTCTGGGTCACCCGTTCGCGCCCGAAGATCGACCGTATCGCCTGCCCCTGGCTGATCCGCCGTTTCGTCGATCCTCGGGCAAGGTTCCTGTTCGTCACGGCGTCCGAGGTCGAGGTTGTGGCCGAGAGGTTCGGCGCGACTCCTTTCGACATCGAAGGCGTCTTCTGGAGCCATCGCGGCGAGACCTGCACTTTCGACACCATGATCGAGGAATTCGCGCTCGACATTCCAGCACTCCACCGCCTCGCCGAAGTCGTGCGCGGAGCCGATACGGATCGCCACGATCTCGCCCCCCAGGCCGCGGGGCTGCTGGCCGTGTCGCTCGGTCTCTCGCGCATGCATTCAAGCGACCTCGCGCAGCTTGAAGATGGCATGCTGATCTACGACGCCTTCTATCGCTGGGCACGCGATGCGACCGAAGAGCGGCACACATGGGAAGCGCATTCCCCGAAGAGGCCCAAGCCATGACGGCGGGCATTGAAACCGCGGCTCGACCGGAGCAGGCAGCTCCGGTCGAGGCCCCTTCCTTTTCCGAAGCGACGCGCATCTGGGCCAAGATCGGCTTTCTTTCTTTCGGCGGGCCGGCCGGCCAGATCGCGCTGATGCACAAGGAACTGGTCGACGAGCGGCGCTGGATATCCGAAGGCCGCTTCATGCATGCGCTGAATTTCTGCATGCTGCTGCCGGGACCGGAAGCACAGCAACTGGCGACCTATATCGGCTGGCTCATGCATGGCTGGCGGGGCGGCGTGGTGGCGGGCACGCTGTTCGTGCTGCCCGGCTTTCTGGTGATGCTGGGCTTGTCCACCGCCTATGCACTATGGGGGCAGACCGATTGGCTGGGCAGCCTGTTCTTCGGGCTGAAGGCTGCGGTGCTTTCCATCGTGATCGAAGCGGTGATCCGCATCGGCAAGCGGTCGCTGAAGACCAACGCCATGAGGGCGATCGCGCTTGCCGCTTTCCTCGCGCTCTTCCTGCTGAACGCACCCTTTCCGCTGGTGATCCTATTGGCGGGCATTGCTGGCTATGCTCTGTTCCGGGCCGGGGCCAAGACGCCGGCGATCCGGCATGGCGCGACGACCGAAGTCCAGGACAACTTGCGCACCGACCATCGCGCCTCGCCGAAAAGCGCGTTTGGCGCCGTCATTCTCTGGGGCGTCCTGTGGGCACTGCCGTTCCTCGTCATCTGGCTGGCCGGCAATCCCGGACAATATGCGGAGATCGGCAGCTTCTTTTCCAAGATGGCGGTGGTGACCTTCGGCGGCGCCTATGCCGTGCTCTCCTATGTCGCCCAGCAGGCCGTGGATCATTATCACTGGCTGCGGCCGGGCGAGATGCTCGATGGGCTGGCGCTGGCCGAAACGACGCCGGGGCCGCTGGTGCTGGTGCTGACCTTCACCGGCTTCATGGCCGCCTACCGCAACCCCGGCGGGCTTTCGCCGCTGGCGGGCGGCATCACGGGCGCGATTCTGACGACCTGGGTGACATTCATTCCCTGTTTCCTATGGATTTTCCTCGGTGCCCCATGGATCGAGAAGCTCCGCGAGAACAAGCCGCTGGCAAGCGCGCTGGCGGCTATTTCGGCGGCGGTGACGGGGGTGATCCTCAACCTCGCGATCTGGTTCGCGTTGCATGTGCTTTTCGCCCGTGTTGACACGGTAAGGACCGGTCCCTTCGCGGTCGTATCGCCTGACTGGGTTACGATCGATCCCTCCGCGCTTGTCTTGGCGCTCGTCTCGGCCGTTCTGCTGTTCCGCCTCAAGGCCGGGACATTTGTCACCCTGGCAATCTGCGGCGCGGCGGGCATCGCGCTGAAATATTCAGGCATCGCCTGAGGACCATTCCTGGCGGCATATCCAGAAACCCCGATCTCACCCGATCGTGAACTTCCTCGACCAATCGTGACTTTCATCCTTCATCCGGTCTGGGCAACCTTCCCGACGAAAACAAATGGAGGAACGATATGCCGCACTTGCCATTGACCCGACGCAGCCTCTTTATTTCGTCCACGGCGCTGCTTGCCGCACCTGCCATCCTGACCGGGGCAAGCTTTGCCCAGACCGCGCCAGAAAACACCGTGACCGCGATGCCCGAGACCAAGAGCTTCAATATCGGCAAGTTCAAAGTCGCCACGATCCGCGACGGCAAGGTGCTGGCCGAGAAGCCGCATGAGACTTTCGGCACCAACCAGAAGCCGGAAGATGTTGCAGCGCTGCTCGAAGCCAACATGCTGCCGACGGACAAGTTCGTCAATTCCTTCGCGCCCACCCTCGTCGATACCGGAAGCGATGTGATCCTGTTCGACACCGGCTTCGGCGAAGGCGGCCGCGAGAAGGGCAACGGCCAGCTGGTATCAGGCATGCAGGCGCTGGGGTACGAGCCGGGCCAGGTGACGCTTGTTGTGCTGACCCACATGCATGGCGACCATATCGGCGGCCTGATGGAAGGCGGCAAGCCCACCTTCGAAAACGCCCGCTATGTCGCAGGAGGGGTCGAATACGACTTCTGGAAGGACCCCGCCCGCGTCGGCTCGCCGGCCGAAAACGGCCACAAGGGCGCACTGAAAAATGTCGTGCCGCTGGCCGAGAAGATGACCTTCGTGAAGGAGGGTTCGGATGTCGCCCCCGGTATCGTCGCGCATGAGGCCTTCGGCCATTCGCCCGGCCACCTGATCTTCCGGCTGGAATCGGAGGGCAAGGGCCTGATCTTCACCGGCGATACCGCGAACCATTACGTGCTGTCGCTGCAGAACCCTGACTGGGAAGTACGCTTCGACACCGACAAGGCGGCCGCGGCAGCTTCACGTCGCAAGGTCTTCGACATGATCGCGGCGGAAAAGCTGCCCTTCATCGGCTACCACATGCCCTATCCGGCGGCCGGCTTCGCAGAGAAATCCGGCAACGGGTATCGCTATGTGCCTGTGACCTACCAGTTCGAGCTTTGAAACGATGGAGCCGAGCGCCGAATGCGAAGCTGCCCCGCAACTGAATGCGAGGCAGCCTTGTTTCCAGCGCCGGCTTAGGCTGCTGCCTTCTGCTTGTAGGGATCGAACCGCGTGTAAAACGTCTGGCCCTTGGCGGCCATATCCTTGAGCAGCGGCGTCGGCGCGAAATGGCTGCCGTATTTGGCGGCGAGCGTTTCACACAGCGCGACGAAGGTCTTGACGCCCATGCCGTCGATATAGCTCAGCGTGCCGCCTGTATAGGGCGCGAAGCCGAAGCCGAGGATCGAGCCGACATCGGCCTCCCGCGGATCGGTGACGATGCCTTCCTCGACGGTACGGGCCGCTTCGAGCGCGATGGTGACCAGCAGACGCTGCTTGAGCTCGTCGAAATCCACCTCCTCCGCTGTCTTCTGCGGAAAGAGATCCTTGAGGCCCGGCCAGAGCGACTTCTTGGCGGGCTTCGGCGGATAGTCGTAGAAGCCCTTGGTATTCTTGCGGCCAAGGCGGCCCAGTTCGGTCACCATCTTATCGACCAGCGCCATATGGTGTTTCTCGACCGAGGCTTCGCCGAGATCGTTGATCGAGGCCTTCATGATCTTGTGGGAGAGGTCGATCGCCACCTCGTCATTGAGCGAGAGCGGGCCGACCGGCATGCCGGCGAACTTCGCGGCATTTTCGATCATGATGGCAGGCACGCCCTCGGAGAGCATGTCATAGGCCTCGTTGATGTAGCGGAAGACGCAGCGGTTGACATAGAAGCCGCGTGTGTCGTTGACGACGATGGGGGTCTTCCGGATCGCGGCGGCGTAATCGAGCGCCACAGCGATCGCCTTGTCCTCGGTCTTCTCGCCGAGAATGACCTCGACCAGCATCATCCTATCGACCGGCGAGAAGAAATGCACGCCGATGAATTGGCCCGGACGCTTCGAATTTTCCGCGAGGCCGGTGATCGGCAGTGTCGAGGTGTTGGAGGCGAAGATCGAGCCTTCGGGCAGCACGGCCTCGACGGCCTCGGTGACTGTCTTCTTGACGCCGCGATCCTCGAACACGGCTTCGATGACGAGGTCGGCATCGGAGAGCGCGGAATAATCCGGCGTCGCCGTGATCAGGGACAACAGTTTTTCGCCGTCCTCCTTGCTCATCTTGCTCTTGGCTATGGCGCCCTTCACCAGTTCCTCGGAATGCGCCTTGCCCTTGTCGGCGGCTTCCTGGTCGCGGTCGATGAGCACGACGGGAATGCCTGATCGTGCCGTGACATAGGCAATGCCGGCGCCCATGAAGCCCGCGCCGATGACGCCGACCTTCTTGAATTTGGTCGGCTCGATGCCATCAGGGCGGCGGGCGCCCTTGCCGAGTTCCTGCATCGAGACGAACAGCGAGCGCACCATCATCTGCGCTTCGGTCGTCTGCAGGATGTTGGTGAAATAGCGCTGCTCGATCTTGAGGCCCGTATCGAACGGCACTTGCAGGCCTTCATAGACGCATTTGAGGATCGCATGCGCGCCGGGATAATTCATGTTGGTCTCGCGGCGCAGGATCGCATTGGCCGCCGAGAACAGTTGCACGCCCTGCGGCGACCAGATCGTTCCGCCCGGCGCCTTGAAGCCCTTCTTGTCCCAGGGCGCGACGGGATCGACGCCCTTCTTGAGGAGTTCCTTGGCAGCCGAAATCAGGTTTTCCGGCTCGACGACTTCGGTCAGCAGGCCGAGCGCCTTGGCACGGGAGGCAGAGAGGTCCTGACCTGTCGTCATGATCTGCAGCGCATCCTGCGTATTGATCAGGCGCGGCATGCGCTGGGTGCCGCCGGCGCCGGGGAAGATGCCGATCTTGACCTCGGGCAGCGCGATCTTCACCGACTTCGAATTGGACGCGACGCGGGCATGGCAGGCCATGGCAAGTTCAGTCGCCCCACCCATGCAGGTGCCGTTGATTGCCGCGACCCACGGCTTGCCACAAGTCTCGATCTTGCGCCACAGCCAGCTCATGTGACCGGCGGCGGCGAACAACCGCCTGGTCGCACCGGCAGGGTCAGTCGCGCGACCCTCTTCCATGGTCCGCGAAATGGCGTTGAGCATGGTGATATCCGCGCCGCCGGAGAATTGCGGCTTGCCCGAGGCAAAGACCACGCCCTTGACGGCGGCGTCGGCGACCGTGCCATCGACGATCGCCTCGATCTCATCCATCACCTCCATGGTGAAGACGTTCATCGATTTGCCGGGCATGTCCCAGGTGACGAGTGCGGTGCCGTCGGCATCGGTTTCGACGGTGAAATTCTTGTAGGTGCTCATTGAGGAATTTCCTCTTCCCATAATTCCCTGGATGTCAGAAGGCGCCACGCAGATAACCGACACCAACAACGCCGGCAACGATCATGGCAAGCAGAAGCAGAATGCGGATGTTTTGGGCCCTCAGACGTTCGAAATACTCTTTCGGTTGGACCTTGTAGGCTTCGGCATTGCCCTCCCGGGCAACCCGCTCCAGGTTCCGCATTTGAAAGTGATGCTCGGTTTCGTTCATGTCGTCGACTGCCTTGCTTCCCTGGTTCAAACCCGTTCGATGATCGTCGCGGTGCCCATGCCGGCGCCGATGCAGAGCGTGACCAGCGCAATGTTCAGGTCGCGGCGTTCGAGCTCGTCGAGCACCGTGCCAAGGATCATGGCGCCTGTCGCTCCGAGCGGATGGCCCATGGCAATGGCGCCGCCGTTGACGTTGATCCTGTCATGCGGGATGTCGAAGGCCTGCATGTAGCGCAGCACGACGGCGGCGAAGGCCTCATTGAGCTCGAAGAGGTCGATATCCGATATCGTCATGCCGGCGCGCTTGAGCAGCTTCTCGGTCACGTCGACCGGACCGGTCAGCATCAGCGCCGGTTCCGAACCGATATTGGCGATCCCCCTGATGCGGGCGCGGGGCTTCTTGCCGAGCGTCTCGCCGCCCGCCTTGGAGCCGACCAGCACGGCGGCGGCGCCATCGACGATGCCGGATGAATTGCCGGCATGATGGACATAATTGATCTTCTCGACATCCGGATGAGCCTGGAACGCCACGGCATCAAAGCCGCCCATCTCGCCCATCATGGTGAAGGAGGCCTGGAGCGCGGCCAGCGCCTGCATGTCGGTCGTCGGGCGCATATGCTCGTCGCGGTCGAGGATGACCATGCCATTGATATCGGTGACGGGCACGACGGAATGCTTGAAATAGCCGTTCTGCCAGGCGTGTCCCGCCCGCTTCTGGCTCTCGACGGCATAGGCATCGACATCATCGCGAGAGAAGCCGTATTTGGTCGCGATCAGGTCGGCCGACACGCCCTGCGGCATGAAATAGGCGGGCACCGCCACCGACGGATCGACCGGCCAGGAACCACCCGACATGCCCATGCCGACCCGGCTCATGCTCTCGACGCCGCCGGCGATGATGAGATCGTCCGCGCCCTGCGCCACCTTGGCCGCGGCCAGGTTGACGGCATCCAGGCCCGAAGCGCAAAAGCGCGAAATCTGGAGGCCCGGCGCGCGATTGGAGTAACCGGCCTCAAAGGCCGCCGCACGTGGGATCACCGAACCCGCTTCCATGACAGGATCGACGCAGCCGAAAATGATGTCGTCGACCGTGTTGGTATCGATGCCGTTGCGGTCACGCAGCCATTCCAGAGTATGCGCGGCAAGCCGCACCGGCGGCACTTCGTGGAGCGAACCGTCCTTCTTGCCGCGCCCTCGCGGTGTGCGGACGTGATCGTAGATATAGGCTTCGCTCATGGTTGTCTCCTCGGCAATCGCGTGCTCCAGCTATATGATTTCCCGGCCGACAGGAGGAGAATCAAGCCATTCTTGCTCTTCCTCAGTCCTTTCGGCGTTGGGATCACATTCAGCAAGAAGCTCCTCAAGTGTGTATTTCGCGGCCGCTTGCGAGGCGGCTCATGCTGGACTGCAGGCTCGACCTCGTAGCCGCACTCGGCCATCAGTTGCGACAACGTATATTTAGGACGTGTGCTCATGGTTTGCACTCTGGGATCAAAACGCCGCCGCGTCCAGCGCCATCACGCTATCGGCACCTGTTTCAATCCGCGCCTTCCTCAGCGCCGTCTCCGGCATCATTCGATCCATGAAGAACCGCGCCGTAACGAGCTTGTTGTTGAGGAAATCGCTGCGCGCGTCACCCGCATCCAGCCGTTCATAGGCTGCCTTGGCGCTCTTGCCCCACATGAAGCCGAGGATGACTGTTCCGAAAAGGTGCATGTAATCGGTGGCGCCGGCGCCTGCATTGTCGGGCTTGGCCATGGCGTTGCTCATGAACCACATCGTCGATGCCTGGAGATCGTTGAGGCCTTTCTTGAGCGCCTTGGTGAAGGGCGCGAGGCGCTCTTCGGCGCGGTTTTCCTCGCAGAAATCGCCGATCTCCTTGAACACGGCCATCACCGCGCGGCCGCCGTTGGCGGCGAGCTTGCGGCCCACGAGGTCCATGGCCTGCACACCGTTGGCGCCTTCATAAAGCATGGTGATGCGGGCATCGCGGACATACTGGCTCATGCCGTTCTCTTCGATGTAGCCATGGCCACCGAACATCTGCTGCGCCTGCACGGCATTCTCGAAACCGCGATCGGTCATTACACCCTTGAGGATGGGCGTCATGATCGAGAGGATGTCGTCGGCCTTCTGCCGTTCGGCTTCATCGGGCGAACGATGGGCGATATCGGATTGCAGCGCGGTATAGAGCAGGAAGGCGCGGCCGGCTTCGTTGATCGACCGGATCTGCATCAGCGTGCGGCGGACATCGGCATGGACGATGATCGGATCGGCCTTTTTGTCCGGCGCCTTGGGGCCGGTCAGCGAGCGGCCCTGGATGCGCTCACGGGCATAGTGGGCGGCGCTCTGGTAGGCGGCTTCGGAGATCGCCAAGCCCTGCAGGCCGACGCCGAGGCGGGCTTCGTTCATCATCACGAACATGGCGGCGAGGCCCCTGTTCTCGGCGCCGATCAGGTAGCCGGTCGCCTCGTCGTGGTTGATGACGCAGGTGGCATTGCCGTGAATGCCCATCTTGTGTTCGATGGCGCCGCAGGAGACGCCGTTCCGAGCTCCAACCGAACCATCGGCATTGACCATGAACTTCGGCACGATGAACAGCGATATGCCCTTGGTACCCTCGGGTGCGCCTTCGATCCGAGCCAGCACGAGATGGATGATGTTCTCCGTCATGTCGTGTTCGCCGGCGGAGATGAAGATTTTCTGGCCCGAAATCTTGTAGCTGCCATCCGGCTGTGGCACGGCCTTGGTCCGGAGCAGGCCGAGATCGGTGCCGCAATGCGGCTCGGTGAGGTTCATGGTGCCGGACCATTTGCCGGACACCATATTGGGCACATAGGTGCTCTTCTGCGCATCCGAGCCGTGAACAAGGATGGCCGCGACCGCGCCATTGGTCAGGCCCGGATACATCATCAGCGCCATATTGGCCGAGGACATATACTCGCCTACCGCGCTGTGCAGCACATAGGGCAAGCCCTGTCCGCCGAACTCTTCCGCCACGGAAAGGCCGGACCAGCCGCCCTCGCAATATTGATCATAGGCCTGCTTGAAACCCTTGGGCGGCGTCACCGAACCATCGGCGTGGCGCGTGCAGCCTTCCTGGTCGCCCGGGAGATTGAGCGGGAAAAACACTTCCTCGGAAATCCTGGCGGCTTCGCCGGAGATCGCTTCGATCATATCAGGGGTAGCTTCGGCAAAGCCCGGCAGGTTGTGGTATTTCTCAAGTCCCAGAACATCGTTGAGAACGAACAGCGTATCTTCGACGGGCGCCTTGTAAACGGGCATTTCAGGTCTCCTCACCCAATCCGGCTTGCTCTTGCGATGCCATCTCTACTACAAAACTTTGACGTTTGCGTAAACGTCAAAAATCATTTCCGAACAGTTTTGGCGGCACTCCGCGCCTGCCTTCCTGGTCTGGCTTGCGGCATGACAATAGGGCGCCTCGCTTGGGCAAGGATGGATTCATTGAGGGATTGGAGACGCAAACTGCGGGGCAAATGACCAAAAACCATGCCCAAAACCCGAAAGGTTAAAGAATTTTCACTCGGGTTAACGGGTTGTTTACCACGATTTGTAAAACCTCGTTAATGAAAAGCGGCGTGAGTATTCGATTTGGCCCGCTCTCCGCATTAGTCTGTCCAGTCCAGTTCAGCCCGGCGAAAGTCCTGCTGGCTACTGTTCGAGGACAAAGGACTTCCCGGAGAGCTGGTTTCGATCGGCGCCGGACAGCAACGCCGGGATGGTTCCCGGCAGGGAGTCGAGCGGGCTGCTGACATGAACGGATCGCGATCAAACACCCCCAACAACGGCGGCAAGTCCTCACTGGACCAGCTCAATCGCACGATCGAGGGCCTGGAAGCCCGGATCCAAGGGCTGATGGGCGAAAAAAGCCAGGTGCGTGCAGGTGCGCGCAGCCCCGTCGAAGAGATACTGGAACGTCAGCGCTCCCTGGGCAGCACCCGTGAACGCGTATCCGCCGTGATGGAGCGGAGCCGGCCCGAGCCGCAGAGATACGAAGCGCCCGCTTACGAACATCCCCAACGCGTGAACGAGCCCGCATGGGATCGCCCCGCGCCCCGCGCCACCGCGGCTGATCCAGCCATGGGCGAGATCGTGGCGACACTCGCCGCACTCCGCGAGGAACTGCATCGCGGCCTCGGTGATGGGCTTCAAGGTAGCTTGAGTGATTTGAAGAACGAGATGCGCAGCCTGAAGGCTGCCGCATCGCTTGCCCCGCAGAACGGCGTCGATGACCTGCGCGGCGATCTCGCGGTGCTGGCGCAATCGCTCGACAAGCTCGAAGGCGCGAGCCGCAACATGGACCCGCGTCATCTGCGCGCCGACATAGACGAGTTGCGCGCCATGCTGGGCAGCGTGGCTCGCGAGGATAGCGTTCGCGGCCTCGAAGCTCGCTTTGCCAGTACCGAAAAAGCAATTTCCGGCTTCAGCCCGGATGCACTGAAGGAAGAGCTGGTACAGCTCGCCTGGCGAATCGACGGCATCAAGTCCGGTCTCGGCGAGATGAGCTCGGCACCGGCCGTGCGTGCGCTCGAGGAAAAGCTGATTACGGTCGCCAACGCCGTGGAACTGCTCGGCCGCAACATGCAGGGCCAGAATGCCATCGCCGAACAGTTCTCGGGCCTCGACCAGAGGCTGGATGAAATCACCCGTGCCATTGCAGCCTCCGCTCGGCCATCGGGTTCGGTGCTCGACGGCGCGACGCTGCAGCGGCTGGAAAACCGGATCGAGGACCTCGTCGACCATATCGGCGCGATGCAGACCGCAAACCCAGCCGATGATGTCGCCGCTCGGATCGAGGCCCTCACCGCCCGCATCGAGGAGATGGCGGCCGAGGAAGCCACCCACAAACTCGAAGACAGGTTGGCCCAGCTTTCCAACCTGATCGAGCGGAATTTTCGCGAGAGCGCCGCACCCGCTGCCTTTACCGGTCACCTCGAAGACATTTCCCGCAAGATCGACGGATTGGGCACCGGCAATGCCGAGGCACTGATCGATCGCCTCGAAATGCTGTCGCGCAAGATGGACGAGATGGAGACGCCGGCACCGGCGGCATCGCTCGGCTCCCACGACGCGGTCACCATGACCCGGCTCGAATCGCGGCTGGCCGATATCGCCGCCCGGCTGGACGAGAGTGCCGCAGCACCCGCCACCGACAAAAACGCGCTGAAAAGCCTGGAAAAGCAGATTGCGAATCTCTCCGGCCTGCTCAACCAGCCCGGCACGGCAATGCCGGCGGCATCCGGCCTGCCGGAAGGCATCGGCGAGCGGATGAACGCGCTTGAGGACTATATCGCCTCCAGCGACGAATTCATCGTCGAAGCGGCGCGCCAGGCGGCCGAAACCGTCGTGGAAGCCTATTCGCGCAACGGCTTTGCCGCGCAGCAGGGCGTCAGCGCTTCTGAAATGCAGGCACTCGGCGGCCTTGCCGAGGACCTTCGCGCGCTGGAATCGCATACCCGTTCCAGCGAGGAGCGCACCCAGGCGACCTTCGAGGCCTTGCACGAAACGCTGGTGCAGATCGCCGGCCGGCTGAACGACCTTGGCAATCCGGCTCCGGTCGAGCGCTTCGCCGAGCGGACTGCCCCTGCCGCCGAACCTGTTCGCGAAAGCCGCGAACGGCTGAAGGAAACAGTCGCCATGCCGAAGGCGGCACAGCCGGACTTCGCTGATGTCGACCTGCTGGCCGACCAGCCGCAATTGCGTCGGGCGCCTGAGAACTCCAAGGTCGCGGTGTTCGACGAAGAAGAGATGATGCCGGCTGTGGAGACCGTGGCCAACGATCTCGTCGAAGCCAACCCCGCGCCAATGATGGCGAAAGCCGACGCCAAGGCATCGAAAAGCCTGATCGCCAGCCTGGCTGCGAAGCTGAAGCCCGCCAGGAAGAGCACATCCAGGGAGACGGCCCGTGTTTCGATCGAGCCGGCGCCCGCGCTCGACCCCGGTGAGGCCGTCGTCGCTGCGGAGCCCAACATGCTGCTGGAGCCAGGCTCCGGCGTGCCTGATGTGAAGAAGATCCTGGAGAAGGTCCGCAATGGCCAGCAGAACGGCAAGCGCGATACTGCCAGCCAATCCGGCAGTTCGAGCGATGTGATCGCCGCCGCCCGCCGCGCCGCCCAGGCTGCCGCGGCGGAAGCCGGCGCCCAGAAATTCGCCCAGCCAACCGCCTTCAAAAAGGAAAAGCAGCCGTCGAAATCGATCTTCGCGGGCGCCGAGAGCCGTCGGCCGATCCTGCTTGCGGCCGCCGCCGTGCTTCTGGTGGTGATGTCCTATCCCCTGGTGTCCAACATGATCGGCAACCGCGATGCCGCGGTCGTGGCGCCGGAAGTCGCACAGGAACGTGCGCTCGACATTCCAGCCGACGCGACGAATGCCGCCACGACGGACGCGCCTGTCGTCAATGATGCGACACCCGTAATGGCCGAGAAGCCTGCGGACGAAGCCGCTGCGCCGGTGGATGCGCCCCCCGCCCAGGAGACCGCGTCCGATAAGATGATGGCGCCGGCGGAAAGCACCGACAGTGCCTCCATGCTGGAAAAGCCGGCCGATGCAACGCCTGAGGCCGTCACTGCCGATGCGCCGAAGGATGCAGCCGTACCCGCGGTGACGACGGATTCCGTTCCCACTGCCGAAGACACCAAGCCCGTCGACCAGGCCGCTGAGATTCCAGCTGACAAGCAGGCGTCGGCAAAGACCGATGTCGAAATTCCCGCCGGGCTGGCGCCAGCCTCGCTTGCCGACGCCGTCAAGAAGGGCGATCCGCTCGCCTATTTCGAGCTCGGCGCCCGCTATACCGATGGCCGCGGCGTCAAGGTCGATCTCGCGGAAGCATCCAAATGGTATGCGCTCGCCGCCGACAAGGGCCTCGCTGCCGCCGAATACCGGCTGGCGAATTTCTACGAGAAGGGCACCGGCGTCACCCGCGATATCGCCAAGGCGCGGGCGCTCTATACCGCCTCGGCCGACAAGGGCAATGCCAGCGCCATGCACAATCTCGCCGTGCTCTATGCCACGGGCGTCGGCGGCACGCCGGATTTCGCCCAGGCCGCGCACTGGTTCACCGAGGCAGCCGACCTCAACGTGCGTGACAGCCAGTTCAACCTCGCGATCCTCTATGCGCGCGGCAATGGCGTACCGCAGGATCTCACGGAATCCTACAAGTGGTTCGCGATCGCCGCCCGCGAAGGCGACCAGGACGCCGCCCAGAAGCGCGACGAAGTGGCCAACGCCCTGTCCGCCGAACAGCTGAAAAGCGCCAAGGCGAAGCTGGATCTCTGGAAAGCGAAAACCGTGAACGACGATGCCAACACACCGTTGGTGCCCGACGAATGGCTCGCCAAGAGCAAGACCACCGCTTCCGTCGACATGAAGCGCGCGATCCGCAACATCCAGGCGATCCTCAACAACAACGGCTTCGACGCCGGCAAGCCGGATGGCGAGATGGGCAAGAAGACCGTGACGGCGATCAAGGCCTTCCAGAAATCCGTCGGCCAGGAGCCCAGCGGCCGCATCGACGATGCCCTGGTCAAGGAGCTGCTCAAGCGCAACAAGGCGAAGAGCTGAGAAGCGGCTTCAGGCCGCTTGTGCGGCCTTCTCGGCCGCCTCGGGCGATTGCTCGATGATCTTCAGCAGCAGGCGCGCCGCAGGGTCCGGTTTGCGACGCCCTTGTTCCCAATTGTTCATTGTAGATGCCGGAATTCCGAAGCGCTTTTCGAATGCCTTGGTGGATTTCGCATAGCGTTTGCGGATTTCTTTGATCTTCGAAGCAGGCATTGGGTCGAAATTGACAGTCTCGAGCGCCAGCGTGCCACGCTTCCACTCAATCGCTTCCTTCAATCCCTCCAGAATGCCATCAGCAATATCGTCATCAGCCATTTTAAATTCCCTTAGGAGCGCTTCGGATGAGTATTGCGCCGTTGGCGTATTTTCTCAAATATGGGATAGGAGCGATTAGAGAGAAGGTCAATCACGACTTAACCCGTAGACAATACAGTGAAAATCTAAATTAATTAAACTTGAAATCAAGTCGGCGGGCTGGTTGACAGCCACAATTGCCCAGCGCAAGAGTTTATTAAAATCAATATGTAACGATCGCAAACAGGCCCGGAAACGCCCGCCTGTCCTGCTTGTATTGCGCAAAAGGCTCAAAGCCCGTGACGATCTACCTGCCCATCGCCGAGCTTTCGGTGAACATCTTCATCATACTGGGCATGGGCGCGGCCGTCGGGTTTCTCTCAGGCATGTTTGGGGTCGGCGGCGGGTTTCTGATCACGCCGCTGCTGATTTTCTACAATGTGCCGCCGGCGATCGCGGTCGCGACCGGCGCCAACCAGGTCGTCGCCTCTTCGATATCTGGTGCGATCACCCATTTCCGCCGAGGCACGCTCGATTTCAAGCTGGGCGGGGTGCTGCTCGCGGGAGGCCTCGCCGGCGCGACGCTGGGCATCTGGATATTCCAGGCCTTGCAGAAGCTCGGCCAGCTCGATCTCATCATCTCGATCCTCTACGTCGTGCTGCTCACTTCCGTCGGGACCCTGATGATGTGGGAGAGCGTGAACGCCATTCGCCGCGCCCGCCGCAACGAGACATTGACGCTCAACCGCAGCGGCCAGCACAACTGGGTGCACCGGCTGCCGATCAAGATGCGGTTCAAGAAGTCGAAAATCTATCTGTCGGTTATCCCGGTGATCGGACTTGGCTTCGGCGTGGGCGTGCTGACCTCGATCATGGGTGTCGGCGGCGGCTTCATCATGGTGCCGGCGATGATCTACCTGTTGCGTATTCCCACCAGCGTCGTCGTCGGCACGTCGCTCTTCCAGATCATCTTCGTGTCGACCTATGCGACAATCATACAGGCGGTGGTGAACCATTCCGTCGATATCGTGCTGGCCTTCATCCTGATGCTTGCCGGCGTGGTTGCCGCGCAATACGGCGTGCGCGCCGGCCAGAAGCTGAAGGCGGAACAGCTTCGCGCGCTGCTCGCCATATTGATCCTCGCGGTCGGCGCCCGGCTGGCGCTCGATCTCTTCACGCCGCCGGCTGATATCTATTCGATCGTACGCTCGGGAGCCGTGCGATGAGATGGCGGGCAGCGTTCGTGTTGCTGCTGCTGACGACGGTAAATGCCGGCGCGCAGGTGGCCGCGCCGGAAGACCAGCCCCCGCTGCGCGAGGCGCTCAACATCGGCATATCCTCGACTGAAATCGCCATCGTGCCGGATTTCGCCGGTACCGATGTCACGGTGTTCGGGGCGATCGAGAATGTCGATCTCGCACTGCTCGCCAAGGGGGGCTACGATATCGTCGTGGCGCTGGAGGGTCCGCGCGACCGCATCATCATGCGGCGCAAGGAACGCGTCGCGGGCATCTGGATCAACCGCCATTCAGTGGTGTTCGAGGCGATGCCGGAATCCTATTCGATGGCATCGACGCGCGACATCGAGAAAATCGCGCATAGTGGCGAACTCGTGACCCATTCCGTCGGCCTGCCGCGCGCGCGCATCGTGCCGTCGTCCTTCTCAGGCCGGGCCGAGGACGTAGCGCTCTATCGCGACGCTTTCCTCAAGCTGAAGGAGGGTTCGCGTCTATACCAGACCAATCCCGGCGGCGTGAAATTCGTCTCCTCGTCGCTCTTTGCAGCGACGATCCACATCCCGGCCGACATCCCGAATGGCGCGCACACGATCCGTGCCTACCTGTTCAAAGACGGCAGGTTCTTCGACGAGAAGACGCTGCGGATGAGCGTCGTCAAGACGGGCGTCGAGGAGGCGATCACCGCTGCGGCCTTCAACCAGCCGCTGCTCTACGGGATGTTTTCCGTACTCCTGGCGGTGGTAACGGGATGGACGGCCAGCCTGATGTTCCGGCGGGATTGAGTTTACGGCGTTACGCCGCAACCTCGTTCTGCTTCCTAGCCACGACGGTTTCATAGGCCGCGCGCAATTCCCCGAACACTGATCTCTCCGGTGCCGGCGCGCCAAGATGCAGATGGCGAAGCTCTTCCATAAAGCCCTCCCACATCTCTGGTCCACCCAGCTCGAGAAGCTCGGCGCGGATCGAGAGTTCCTCGGACACGGCAAGAAATTTGCGACCCCAAGTCCCCATGGCGGCGAAGACCGGCACGAGCTGGATGCCCATTTCGGTGAGGCTGTAGATCGATTTCTGCTTGTGGCTGGGATCATCAACCTTGCTCAGCAGCCCCTCTTGCACCAGCCGCTTCAGCCGGTCAGCGAGGATGTTGGAGGCAATGCCCTCCTGCGACTTCGACAACAGCTCGCGGAAATGCCTGCGGTTGCCGAACATCATGTCGCGCAGCACGATGAGACTCCAGCGATCCCCGAGGATTTCCAGCGTCAGATTGATCGGACAACCCGATCGATGCGAATCTTTCATTTTTTTCTCCAAACTACTTGCAAAGTACAATCGGTTTGGCTACACGTCAACCGCTTGCAATATGCAACCGTCTAGCGACCCAACAGGAGGAATGAAAATGGCCAAGCTCATCGTCTGGAACATCCTGTCGCTCGACGGCTTCTTCGAAGGCGAAAAGAAGTGGGATCTCGAAATGCACAATTTCGTCTGGGGTCCGGAACTCGAAAAGCTGAGCGACGAATTCGGCGAGAAGGCCGCAGCACTTGTCTTCGGCCGCGTGACCTATGAGGGCATGCGCGACTACTGGTCCAAGTCGGAGCCTTCGACGGTCACGTCCTACATGAACGCCCTGCCGAAGCTGGTGGCATCGCGCACCCAGTCGACATCCGAATGGAACAACACGCGGATGACCGATGACATCGAGGGCGAGATCGCCCGCATGCGCCGCGAAGAGACCAAGGATCTCTACGTCTTCGGGAGCGCCGATCTCACGCATTCGCTGCTGGAAGCCGGCCTGGTGGACGAGTTGATGATCTGCTACGCGCCGCTCGCGATCGGCAAGGGCAACCCCTTCTTCAAGGGCAAGATCAAGGTCGATCTGATCGAAGCCAGAGCACTCTCAGGCGGCGGCGTGATCGTGCGCTACCGGCCGGACAACGTGAAGTGACCACCACAGCGCCGCGCGGCAGACCTGCCGTGCGAAAGACGCTCTGGCAAAAGGAAAGTTCAGCCGCTCAGGCGGCTATAGGAAATCGAATGGACGCGGCCCTGACCCAGCATGTGGGCGACGAGCCGCGTCTTCTCGAACAATCCAGTGAAAGCCTTGTGGCGGAGATCGAGCCCCCCCGTTGTCACGCCGAATGACGGCATGATCAGCCGCTTGCCGTCGGTCGCAAAACAGGGCCGGCGTATGCCGCGTTCGCGCCGCACCAGCACCGCAGCCGGATGAAGATGGCCGGAGATCTCGCCGGCATGCGGAGCCGCCAGCGGATCGTGTCGGAAATGCAGGCCGCCATAGGTGAGGGTATCGGCTGATATGCCCGGCAGATTCTCGACGCCATCCGGATCATGATTGCCGGAGATCCAGATCCATTCGCGGCCCATAGCCATCTCACGGATCATCACGCGGCCCAGTTCCGGCATTTCGGCCGAGCCGCGACGATCGTGGAAGTTATCTCCCAACGAGACGACGACGCGCGGATTGTGGCGGGCAATGACAGAGCCGAGGATTTTCAGCGTCGCGAACGTATCCCATGGCGGCAGCAACTGGCCGCGCCGCGCATAGGCGGCACCTTTTTCCAGATGCAGGTCGGAGACACAGAGCAGGCTGTGATCGGGAAGATAGATCGCACCGGCCGGATCGAGGACAACAGTCTGGCCATTGATCTCGGCTTCGGCAAAGCCGGACACCGTGCGTTCTGGTTCCGCGATCTGAATTGCCAGCCTGTTCATGCCCATCCGAAATCTCAGTTCATTGCATCTGCGATCAGATCCTCGGCCGCCTCCTTGAGCAGTTCCTCGTCGGCGGCCCCGCTGACTGATTCACGGCCGATTTCGAGCATGACCGGAACCGCCAGCGGTGAAATATGATCGAGCCGCTGGAGCCGGATATGCCCCTTGATTCGCACCAGCATATCGCCAAGCCGCTGAATATCCAAAAGCCCTTGTGCCGCATCGTTGCGGGTGGCTTCGAGCAGGATGTGGTCGGGTTCGTGGGCGCGGAGCACGTCGTAGATCAGGTCGGCGGAGACCGTGACCTGCCGGCCCGACTTCTCCTTGCCCGGATGCCGGCGCTCGATCAAGCCCGCGATCACCGCGCAGGCGCGGAAGGTGCGCTTGAGCAGATAGGTCTCGTTGAGCCACGCCTCGAGGTCGTCGCCCAGCATGTCCTCGTCAAAGAGTTTCGCAAGGGAGAGTTTCTTCGCTCCGATCATCGCCCCTATATCCTCGAGGCACCAGATGGCGATCGAGTAATCGGTGGCAACGAAGCCGAGCGGTTTGGCGCCGGCGCGATCCAGGCGCCTAGTGAGCAGCATACCGAGTGTCTGATGTGCCAGCCGGCCCTCGAACGGGTAGGCGACGAAATAGAAGCGTGACCCGCGCGGAAACGTCTCGATCAGCAATTCGTCGCGTTTCGGAAGGACGGATTTTTCCGCCTGTATCGCCAGCCAGTCGCGTACTTGGTCGGGCAGGCGCTCGCGGCGGACGGCATCATCGAGCATGGCGCGCACGCCCTCGGCCAGGAAGGTCGAGAGCGGAAACTTGCCGCCGGCGTAGGCTGGAATCCTGGGGTCTTCCGCACGCGCCTCCGAGGCCAGGCATTCATTCTCGTGGATGCCCTCGAAGCGCAGCACGCGGCCGCCGAACATGAAGGTGTCGCCCTGCTTCATCGTCTCCAGAAAGTATTCCTCGACCTGCCCTAGCACCGGCCCGCCGCGTCCGGTCGCACCCCTGCCCTTCCTGACGAGCCGCACGTTCAGCACCGGCGATTCGATGATCGTGCCGATATTGAGCCGGTATTGCGTGGCATAGACCGGGTTCGAGACGCGCCACAGCCCGTCGGCGTTCTTGCGGATCTTGGCGTAGCGCTCGTAGGTCCTGAGCGCATAGCCGCCGGTGGCGACGAAATCCATCGCCCGCTCGAAGGTCTCCCAGCTCAGCTCCGCATAGGGCGAGGCCGAGACGATCTCGTCGTAGAGTTCAAGCGCATTGAACGGATCGGCACAGGCCATGCCCATGATGTGCTGGCACAGCACGTCGAGCGCACCGCGCCCGACCGGCGGCGTATCCTGCGCGCCGACATAATTGGCATCGAGTGCCGCCTGGCATTCCATGACCTCGAAACGGTTGGCCGGCACCAGGATCGCCTTCGATGGTTCATCCATCCGGTGGTTGGAACGGCCGATGCGCTGGGCGAGCCGTGACGCCCCCTTCGGCGCGCCGATATGGATGACGAGATCGACATCGCCCCAATCGAGCCCGAGATCGAGCGTCGAGGTCGCTACCACGGCGCGCAGCTTGTTCTCCGACATGGCAGCCTCGACTCGCCTGCGCTGGCCGACATCGAGCGAACCGTGATGCAGCGCGATCGGCAGCGAATCGTCATTGATCCGCCAGAGTTCCTGGAACAGCATTTCCGCCTGCGAGCGGGTGTTGACGAAAAGGATCGTCGTCCTGTGCTCGCCGATCGCCTTGTAGACTTCGCCCATCGCATAGCGCGCCGAGTGACCCGACCACGGAATGCGCTCCTCGGTATCGAGGATAGTGATGATGGGCCTCGCGCCGCCCGACACCGTGACGAGTCCCGAGAGTCGTGTCTCCTCAGGCGCCTGGGCGACCAGCCATTTGCGAAGATCGTCCGGTTCCGCGACGGTCGCCGACAATCCGATCGTCTTGAGTTTGGGAGCGAGTTTTCTCAGTCGCGCCAGACCGAGCGACAGAAGGTGACCGCGCTTGGAGGTGACCAGCGAATGGAGTTCGTCGAAGATCGCATATTCCATGTCCTTGAAAAAGCGCTCCGCTTCCTTTGACGCGATGAGCAGCGCCACCTGCTCCGGCGTGGTCAGCAGGATATCCGGCGGATTGAGCCGTTGGCGGGTGCGCTTGCCCTGCGGCGTATCGCCGGTGCGGGTCTCGATCGAGATGTTGAGGCCCATCTCGGAAACCGGGCGTTCGAGATTGCGCTCGATATCCACGGCCAGCGCCTTGAGCGGCGAGATGTAGAGCGTGTGGATGCCGCGAAAGGCGGAGCCGGGCGGCTTCTTGCCGCGTCGCGTCAGCGCGATAAGGGACGGCAGGAAACCGGCGAGAGTCTTGCCCGCCCCGGTCGGCGCGATGAGCAGCGCCGATTGCCCGTTTGCCGTCTCGTCGATCAGCGCCAGTTGGTGTGGGCGCGGCCGCCAGCCCTTGGACGCGAACCAGCCGGCAAAGCGCTCGGGCAGCATCGCCCCGGTCTCCTCGTTTGTTCGGCTATCCATTCCTGATCCTCTTGCATCCAGAAGAGGAAAATAATCCTTCTATTCCCACTGGCAAGATGGAAACGCAGCATTCGCAAAACAGGACTTAACCTCAGTTATAATCATCGATAAAAAATCTCTATGATTAGGAAAAAGCAGATCAAAACGAGCGACGGCGTAGAGCAGGCCATCCACAGCGTGACGATGCTGGCGCCTGACAATCGGATCATTTGCTCGACCACACCAATGGTCGAGCACCAATGTGGGTCAGCCAATACCTATCGAGAAGTCGTCATCAACGAATTTGTGACTGCCCTTAACGTTCACAACGAAGTCGGCGATACTGTTGCCGTCAAAGTCTCCATAAACTGTGGTAAACTCGGTTCCGATCTCAAAACGTATCTCACCCTCGGTTCCCGAGAAGGCGTCCTTGCCGATGAATACGAAGTCGATCTCCTCCACATCATCTTCGAAATCGTTAATCTCGATAAAGAAACTATCTCCGGTCTTGAAATCAATGAGATCGGGAGCCTCGGGTGTGCTGTCGTCGAGTTCGTGGTAGATAAACTTATCTTTACCTGCTCCCCCGGTTAACACGTCGGCTCCGCTTTCACCGCTAAGCTGATCTCCCGCTCCTCCACCGGTCAATCGGTCGTCACCATCACCACCGTACAGGTTGTCGTATTTCTTCCCACCCCGTAGAATGTCGTCTCCGGAAAGGCCTGTAACGGCGGCAGCTTTTGACAGTTGACCCTTAGCACCGTTGTAAACATCATCGCCTCCACCAAGGTAAATTGAAAACTGAAAATAGCCCTTGTTAATAATGACATCCCTATTCACTGTCGCGTCGGTAGCGTAGTAGCCGATGGAGCCGAGAACGTTACCCGTGTTAATGAATTGAATATCCTCGGTTGTAGAGCTGTCGACATAAATCGCCGCTTGGTTGCCATAGATAGTACCACTATTCGTGATCCGCGTGGTGGTGTCTGCGCTAATGCCACCAAGGAAAACACCGAACTCGGCCCTCACCTTGCCGGCATTTATTATCTCGGACCCCCACGCTGCGACGTTGATCCCGACGTCGACACCATCAATACGGCCGGTCTTGCCCACAATGACCGTCTCATCGTTGTCAACGGCGCGCTCATTTCCCAGCGCGATCCCCTGTGAACCGATCAACTTCCCGTGAATTATTGCTGTATGTCCGTTGCCGTAGCCGAAGGCAACTGCGCCATCATCAGTTCGCTCTACCGCTACACCCTTTCCTACAAGAAGATCTAGATCGTCCTGCAGATCGATTTGCAGACCAGTTCCCGAACGATCCTTTTTTATAGTAATCTTGGCCATGTTACGCTCCCAGTGATCCTATCCGCAACAGTGCCCGGCCCGATGTTACTTTGCAATCAATTTATCAATCATAGTGTTTTGTTTTCAGTCCTGACATGTTGCTGGCCTGTTACAAGGCGATCTTAGGTTGCGGATCTCTCACCGTTCCCTGCGTTGAGACATTCCCTCAGGCAGAAGCGCACTGTAGGCCGCGAACGTCATCCAACCACACCGGCCTTTCGGAACAGTGGATCATTCTGATGTCCACGTGGAAGGAGATCGCCGATCTACGACGCGCGCGAACGCGCCCTGCTCGGCTGGGTCGATGCACTGACCAACCTCGCCCAGACGGAGCGCCCGACGATGCCTATGAAGCACTCAAGGCGCATTTCAGCGAGGAAGAATGACCAAGCTGACCGTGGCGATCGGCGCGATCAACGTCTGGAACCGGCTCGCAGTCGGCTTCCGCTCGCAGCATCCGCTCGACCAGCCCGCCAAGGCGGCATGACGGTCAAATGGCAATATAGCGATCAGTGCGATGATTGACGGCGATGAAGAAATTCAGCGCCAGCGCACTGATCACCGAGCAGAAGACGATGAAGGGGCTGGCGACGAGGAAGGACACGGCAAGGATCACCAAATCCACGGCAAGCTGCACAAGCCCTGCCCGCCAGCCGAACCTATCCTGCAGATAGAGCGCCATGATGCCGACGCCGCCAAGGCTGGCACGATGGCGGAACAGCGCCAGCATGCCCATGCCGATCAGCAAACCGCCGAGCACGGCGGCCCAGATCGGATTGAGATGGCCGATCTCAAGCAGTTTCGGCTGGTATTCGGTGAGCAGCGCGAGAAGCCCGATCGCAAGAAATGTCTTGATCGTGAACGCCCTGCCGAGCCTCTTGTAGGCGAGGTAATAGAAGGGCAGGTTCATCAGGAAGAAACCGAGGCCGAAACTCCAGCCGAAGGCATAGTGAAGCAGGAACGCCACGCCAGCCACGCCGCCTGTAATCAACCCGGCCTTGGCGAGAAGCATGACGCCGAGAGCCGCCAGCACCGTGCCTGTGAACAGTCCCTGCGCATCCTCGAACAGGGAATGCCTGGCCGGTTCGGTATTCCAGAAGCCGATCTTCGCCATATATGCCCCGTTCGCGTTCTCCAGTCCTTATCGCGGATCAGGGTGCACTGCAACATGGGCTTTCGTCGGGGATCGGATGCTTCAGTTTTTCCTTGCCAGAAACAGCAGGCCGGTGATCGGCTCGCCGGCATCCATGCGGATCACGGCTTCCTCGGTCGCGATCGTTTCCAGCCCATTGGCGGCGAGCATCGTGGCCACATGCGTTTCCGAATGCGCATATCGGAGCGACGGGCGGAGCTCGAAGCCGTTATCATCGGCCGATTTCTCCACCGAGAAGGCGAAGACGCCGTCCGGTTTGATCACTTGCGAAACATTCGCGAATGCCGCCTTCAGATCGCCGAGATAAATCATGACGTCGGCGGCGGAGACGAGATCGGCGCGCCGGGGTGAACCGAACAGGCCGGATTGATCGGGCGGCAATGAAAGGTCGGCCCTGCCGAGATGATTGTAGATCTTCTTCGCCGCTGCCTTGGCCAGCATGGAATCGGAAATGTCATAGCCTTCGAGCCGATAACAGTTGGCGGCGATCTCGGCACCGAAAAGGCCGGTGCCGCAGCCTATGTCGACGGCGTTGAAGAACTTGTGGCCCGAACCCAGATGCGCATTGACCAATGCGCTGAGCTTGGCCGGCACCGTGTATTGCAGCTTTTCCACCAGCGAGTCGTCGAACTGACTGGCATAATCATTGAACATCGCCGCGACATAGGCGCTTGGCGGCAGAGCCGGTGTCCTGCCCTCGATCTTGGCGATCTTGAGCCCCGCGCCGAGCGTATCGTTCGAGTCGAATTCGATTACCTTGCTCCAGGCATCCACTGCACGCGGCTTGTCGCCCGCCTTCTCCGCGAACTCACCAAGCTGGAACCAGCCCGCCGCCCAGTTCGGCACGAGATCGAGTGCATTTTGCATCAGACCGGCGGCGGCGCTGTGGTCGCCGTTCTCGGACAGCATCCTGGCGTAGTCGGCGCGGCGGTCGGCGGTAATATTGCCGGAGGAAAGGTTTCTGGCCATGGGATTCTTTTCATTGCTATGACAAAGGTCTAATTTCCGCCTTGTCGGTGGGTCAAGCGAATTCGCGATTCGAACGGGGAGAATAACATGGCCGATGGCCTGAACCGCTTGCTCGGGGACACGCCGGGACGGACAATCATCAAGCTTATCATCATTTCCGTGGTGGTCGGCTTCGTGATGAGCATGATGGGTTTCTCGCCCTGGGATTTGGTGCGGTTCATCCAGCGCGGCGTGCGCGATCTCTGGAACTCGGGCTTTGCGGCGCTTGGCCGGGTCGGCGACTACCTCATCGTCGGCGCGATGATCGTGGTGCCGGTCTTCATCCTGCTGCGCATCCTCAACTGGCGGAAATCCTGAAACCCATGGACGATCTCCTTTCCCGGCGCCTGTTTCTCATCGGTTCCGGAACCACGCTTCTTCTCGCCGGCTGTTCGGTGACATCAACGCTTGCACCGATCGAAAGCGGCACGTCGGCCGATATGACCGATGCCGCGCTGCCGATGGTCAACAGCGCACGCCGCAAGCAGGGCAAATCCGGTCTGTTCAATGATCCGGTGGCGGCCAACGCCGCCAAGGACCAGGCGATCCGCATGTCGCGCTACGGCAAGATGCGCCACGACCTGGGCAACGACAGGAACTTCCTGGTCCGCATGAAGCGGCTGGAAGTACCGCTTCCCGCCGCCGAGAATATTGCCACCGGACAAGATTCGACCGAAGAGGCAATCGCGGCCTGGATCCACTCGAAAAAGCATCTCGAAAATATGCTTGGCTCCTATACCGGTCTCGGCGTCGCCGTCGCGAAGAACACCGGCACCGGCGACCGGCCCTATTGGGCCATGGTGCTCTCCAATTCGCCTTCGCGCTTTTCGCTGAGGTCCTGATGCAGCCTGACGCCAGACCATCCGGTGCCTTCGAGGTGACCCACCGGATGGTGCTGGGCCTGGCGCTGCCGATGACCTTCGGCTTCCTGACCATTCCGCTGCTCGGAATCACCGATACGGCGGTGGCGGGAAGGCTCGGCGATCCCTCGATGCTGGCGGGGCTGGCGATCGGCGCCGTCCTGTTCGATCTGATTTTCGGCAGCTTCAATTTCCTGCGCGCCTCAACGACCGCGCTTGTCGCACAGGCCTGGGGCCGCGAGGATCGTGCCGAGCAGGAGGCCGTGTTCTGGCGGGCGCTGGCGACTTCAGTGGTCTGCGGCGTCGCGATCGTCCTGCTGTCCCCGTTACTGCTGGCGAGTGGGCTGTGGGTCATGTCGCCTGACACTGCGACTGCGGCGGCCACATCGGAATGGTTCATGATCCGCATGCTGTCGGTTCCGGCAGGGCTCGCCAATTTTGTGATCCTCGGCTATCTGCTCGGGCGCGGACAGGCACGGATCGGGCTCTTCCTGCAGGTGCTGATCAACAGTATCAACATCGTGCTTACCGTGACGCTCGGCCTGACCCTCGGCTATGGGATTGAAGGCATCGCGGTCGCCACGGCGGTCAGCGAAGTGATCGGCACAGTAGCAGGGCTCTATGTGGTGCTGAAGCCGTTCCGGACCAGAAACCCGCTTGATGTGCCCGGCACTTTTGCTCGAGAAAAACTCCGGGCGCTGTTCGCGTTGAACGGCGATATTCTCATCCGCACCTTCGTGCTGATCGGCGCCTTCTTCGTCCTGACCCGCATCGGCTCCAGCTTCGGACCGGTCACGCTTGCCGCCAATGCGGTGCTGATGAATTTCTTCATGATCGCCGGCTTCTGGCTCGATGGGCTGGCCAATGCCGCCGAGACGATCATCGGGCGTTCGATCGGCGCGGCCCACCGGCCCGCCTTCGAGCGCGGCATCTGGCTGACTGGCATCTGGTCGGCGGTGCTGGCGGGATTTATCACGCTGCTCGTCCTTGCCATCGGCCATCCCTTGATCGACTTCCTGACGACGGTGCACGAGGTCCGCGTCGTTGCCTACGAACATCTGCCATGGGCCGCGCTGACTGCCGTTTCCGGTTTCCTCGCTTTCCATATGGATGGTGTCTATATCGGCGCGACATGGTCGCATGCCATGCGCAACCGCATGCTCATGGCCTTCGCCGGCTACTGCCTGGCGCTGGCGTTGCTGGTGCCCTCGCTCGGCAACCACGGGCTCTGGATGTCGCTCAATATCTTCCTGATCCTGCGCGGCGTGCTGCTGCTGATGCGGCTGCCAAGCCTGAGGGCCGGGTTGTTCAGACCCGCGCCCGCGATTTGAGCCAGCGGTCGAAGGCGACCGCAAGGATCAGGATCAGGCCGATCACCACCGACTGCGTGTAGGACGAGACGTTGTTGAATTGCAGCCCGTTCTGCAGCACCCCGATCAGCGCTGCACCCACCACGGTACCACCGACGCTGCCGATGCCGCCGAACAGCGATGTGCCGCCGATGACCACGGCCGAGATCACGGTCAGCTCATAGCCGAGACCCGCGACGGCTTCGGCCGAATTAAGCCGCGCCGACAGCACGAAGGCCGCAAGGCCTGAGAAGAAGCCGACGATCACGTAGACCGAGATCAGCACGCGATCGACCCTGAGGCCCGAGAGACGCGCCGCTTCCGCATTGCCGCCGACGGCATAGACTGCCCGGCCATAGCGCGTATAGCGCAGCACGATGTGGCAGAGCACGGCAGCTATGGCGAAGATGACGACCGGCACGGGCACAGGGCCGATCAGACCCGTGCCGAACCAGCGCATATCAGGGGTGAAGCCCGAGATCGGCCCGCCATTGGAGAGCATCAGCGTCAGGCCACGGAAAATCGTCAGGCCGCCCAGCGTGACGACGAATGGCGGGACCTTCAGTTTGGTAATGGTCAGCCCCTGCACGCCGCCGGCTGCCGAACCGACGACGACAGCCGCGAGCAGCGCCGCGAACCAGCCATAGCCCGTGCCCTCGGATGCAGACAGAGAGAGCGTGCTGGCCGCCCCGCCCTTGGCGACGATCGCCGCCACCATGCCGCAAAGCGCCAGCAGCGCACCGACGCTGAGATCGATGCCGGCGGTGAGGATGACGAAAGTCATCCCCAGCGCGATCAGGCCGGTGATCGAGATCTGTCGCATGATGTTGAAGACATTGATCGGATCGATGAAGCTCGGCTTCAGCGCGGTGAACACGATCATCAGGATGATCAGGAAAAGAAGCGGCCCGAACTGCTTGAGGATGCGGAAGATGTTGGGACCCTTGCGTTCGTCCGTATCGATCGTGACAGTCATTAAGCGTCTCCCTGCCGCTGGCCATTCTGATCGGAACCCAGCGCCATCAGCGCCATGAGCTTTTCCTCGGTTGCTTCCACTGCGGGCATTTCTCCGGTGATCCTTCCCTTGCGCATGGTAACGATGCGGTCGCTGACGGCAAGCACCTCGGGCAGTTCGGATGATATCACCATGACGGCGATGCCGCGCGCGGCCAGTTGCACAAGGATCTGGTGCACCTCTGCCTTGGCGCCGACATCGACGCCGCGCGTCGGCTCATCGACAATCAGCACCTTGGGATCGCGGGTCAGCCAGCGGGCGATGATCACCTTCTGCTGGTTGCCGCCGGACAAGCCTTCGATCGCCTGGTCAGGCGACGACATGCGGATGGACAGCGCCTTCCTGTACTCGCCGAGCGCCTGTCGCTCGCGGCCCTCGGCCATGAGGCCGATAGCGTTCGAATAGGTGTCCAGCGCCGCGACGGAGAAATTCTGCTGGATGCCGAGCATGGCGAAGATCGCCTGATGCTTGCGGTCCTCAGGCACGAGGCCGATGCCGAGTTCTATCGCGTCTGCGGGTGATTTCGGGGCGATCGGCTTGCCGTCGAGCGTCACCGTGCCGGCAGCGATCTGGTCGGCACCGAAGATCGCGCGGGCAAGCTCCGTACGGCCGGACCCGACAAGCCCCGCGACACCGAGAATTTCGCCCGCCTTGAGGTCGATATCCACGCCCTCGAGCACGATCGCATGTGGCGCATCCGGATCGCGCTTCGTCCTGAGGCCACGCACGCTGAGCCTGACGGCGCCGGCGGTTTCCCGCTGAGTGGGACGGGCGTAGAGTTCGGAAGCGGCGCGGCCGACCATTTTTTCGATGATGGCGGGGATCGGCACCGGCCTGCCCGCCTCGCGCAGCAGATGTCCGGCAAGCCGGCCGTCGCGCAGCACCGTCATACGGTCGCAGATCGTACTCGCCTCCTCCAGCCGATGGGTGACGAACATGATCGCGACGCCCTCCTTGCGAAGACGATCCATGATGCCGAGCAGCCGCTGCACTTCGGACTCTGTAAGCGCCGAGGTCGGCTCGTCCATGATGATCAGCCGGCCCTTGATCGACAACGCGCGGGCGATCTCGACAAGCTGTTGTTCGGCGACCGACAGCGCGGACACCGGCGTATCGGGATCGATCGAAAGACCGACGCGGGCGATATGAGTGCGGGTCTCGGTGCGCATGCGGCGCCAGTCGATCAGCCCAAGCCGGCCCACCGGCGCACGACCGATGAAGATGTTCTCGGCGACCGACAGGGTCGGGATGAGGCTGAGTTCCTGATAGATAGTGACGATGCCGGCCCGCTTGGCGGCATCGGGACTATGCGGCCTGTAGTCGGCGCCATCGAAAGTGATGCTGCCGCTCGACGGCGGCTGGGCGCCTGAGAGAATCTTGAGCAGCGTAGATTTGCCCGCGCCATTTTCGCCGAGCAGGCCGAGGATTTCGCCGGGCCGGACATCGAGCGAAACATCCTGCAAGGCCGCGACACCCGAGAACTGCTTGGATATGCCGTGGACTTCGAGCAACGGCATATCAGCCGGCAAGACGGCGGCAGCGACTGCCATCAGCTTCTCCCAATTGACGCATGAAAATGCCGCCGGCCGGATATGCCGGTCGGCGGCAGTGCCTTACTTCGCTTCGCCGATGCGCTCGGCCTTGTCGAGATTGTCCTTGCCGATGACGATCGGCGTCAGGAGCACGAGCTTTTCCTTGGGCTCGGTCTTGTCCTTGGCATAGGCAACCGCGATCTTGACTGCGGTACGGGACTGTTCGCCCGGGAACTGCTCGACCGTGCCGGCGAGCTTGCCATCTCGCACGGCGACGATCGCTTCCGGCAGGGCATCGAAGCCGTAGATCTTCACATCGTTGAAGCCGCGGGCCGCGCAGGCTTCCATCGCACCCAGCGCCATGTCGTCATTGGCGCATATGATCGCATCCGGCTTGCCGTTGGCCGAAAGACCGGCTTCCGTGACCGCGAGACCCTGGTCGCGCGCGAAGTTGCCTGTCTGCTCGAAGATGATCTGGTACTTGTCCTTCATACCGTCGAGCACATTGTGAACGCCTTTGTTGCGGTCGATCGCCGGACCCGCGCCGGGCTGGCCCTGCAGGTGGAAGAGCTTCGCACCATTCGGGAAGGCATCGACCACGGCCTGGGCTTCGGCTTCGCCACCCTTGACATTGTCGGCGCCGACATGGGCGAGAATGCCTTCCACGCCATCGACACGACGGTCGATGGTGACGACAGGCACACCGGCCGCAATCGCCTGCTCGATCGCCGGCGCAAGCGCGTTGACGTCGAGCGGCGAGATGACGATTGCATTGACCTTCTGCACGATCGCCGACTCGATATCGGCGGTCTGCTTCGGCGCGGAATTCTGGCCGTCGCTTTCGATAATGTTGACGCCCTGTGCCTCAGCCTCGGCCTTGATCTGGTTCAGCATGTGGACGAAGAACGGGAAGCCGAGATTGGGCACCGAGCCCAGGATTGTCAGCTTCTCCTGAGCCATCGCGCCGGGGGCCACCGCGGCAAGGGTAGCAAGAGCTACGGACGACAATAAAAATTCGCGTCTATTCATAAAGCTCATCCTCCTCAAAAAGCCTGCGCGGGCAGACTGCCACTCCTCTTGGCAGCCAGGCGCGTCGGAACCTTATGAATGGTGCCAGTAAAGCGCAATACCAATAGTGTTGCGCAGTGCGAAGCATCTATGCCGCAGCGCAACTATGGCTAGAACCTTGATCGAATTGTCCTTTTCACTTTTGAAAAGGACAATCGCCGGAACTGGACTTATGTGTCGGAGGACGGGCCGCGGTCGTGATCGTTTGCGTGGCTGTTGCCGATGATCTCGCGCTTGCCGACATGATTGGCAGCGCCGACGAGGCCTTCCTTCTCCATGCGTTCGACCAGCGAGGCCGCCTTGTTGTAGCCGATGCCGAGGCGGCGCTGGATATAGGAGGTCGAGCACTTCTTGTCGCGCAGGATCACCTTGACGGCCTTGTCATAGAGGTCGTTGCCATCCTCGGCGGCCATGTCGGATTTGTCGAAGACGGCGCTGTCCTCGGCCTCCTCTTCATCGGTATCCTCATCGACCGTGACCGTATCGAGATATTCCGGCCGGCCCTGGAGCTTGAGATGCGCC
>Ga0307515_10001721_pt1 | contig 48698 bp, 58 predicted proteins | sample 17_EM_MG_FD_194513 | JGI IMG/M metagenome (GOLD analysis project Ga0307515, IMG submission 194513) | Populus trichocarpa ectomycorrhiza microbial communities from riparian zone in the Pacific Northwest, United States - 17_EM | ecosystem: Host-associated > Plants > Roots > Unclassified | place... | reverse complement strand
GAGAGGGCAATTGTAAGAGTATATATATTAGGTCCCGCCGCGCTTGCGACAAGTTCGCAAGCACTCTCAGTCTTTTTGGCCGTATGGCGACGTGGAGGCGGGCCACGTTACAATATTAAGGCACGTAAACTTTAAAGATTAATTTACTAGCCTAACACTATATATAATTAAAAATTCTTTATTAGGATTTTAATTTATACTTAGTAAGATAATATATAAATATATAAAAAGTAATAATAAGTACTATTATTCCTAAAACCTCTTAATTAAGAACGTGCAAGAACTTTTATTAGAGACCTCTATAGAAGCTATATAGATAATATACTAGTATTAAAAGCTTTAATTAAGTTAATTGATTTGATTGTGGTAAGGTCTTAGCGCTTAAAAATACGCTTTTCCTAAAAAGGAAGGAGAAATATCTTTCTGGCCCCTCCGTATAGGGGTATATAATCCTTAACCAATTAGACGGCCTGATACTAAAAACTTGAAATGATGCCAGTAGTAGTAATGCAAAGGAGAAATGTAAAACTGAAATACTTAAATATTTTACATACCATCAGTCTGTCTCAGAAAGGCACGTCATTCGCTCTTAATGCTTATAAATGGCCTTGTGGTGCGGTGGACCGTTAAGCAAGGCCGGTGACACCTCCCACAGCCCCTTTAGCGGTTCCGACTGCATTTGTTGCACCGCCTGTGGCTTTCCCTACTCTCTTTTGGACCCCATCAACATTTTTGGTGGCCTGGTCTTTCACGTTCCCAATATCCGCGTTTTTGGCTACATCCGGCACACCCCCATTTGCAGTGCCGTTGGATTTCTTCTCACCTGCTCCTTGTGCTTCCTTCTTACGTGCACCATCCATCAAGAAGCTCATTCTACCACCGGTCAAGTTATTCAATGTGTCTCCAATGGCAGACCCCTCAGGAGCCGGTGATTCGCCCTCATTGAACCACTTGAGAATGTAGTATCCTCCGAGGCCCCATAAGAACAGAAAGGTAGCACCCATAGTGGTAATGAAGACGGTTGGGATGACGACAAGAAGAGCCACTCCGACCATAAAAACTGTAAAAAGGAGGGCTGCTAGAACGCCGATGAGTAGAGCGGCCACCAGCGAGAAGACAAATACGGTTATCGTAAAGACGCCGAACATTATCAGGGGTAGGCCTGTAAGGGCAATATTTGAAAGGAGAAAAGCCTGGAGCATATGTATTAGTATATTGTAATGGCAGGGGGTAAAGTGTGATGACATGAGACTCCGAGACGAAGATACGTACAGAGAGCTTTGGATTTGAGATTACAAAGGCTTGTAATCTAGCAAGGACTTCCGCTCGTTTCTCAGGCGGAAACAAGCTGTCGATGACGCCCTGAGCTCTGCTCTGCAGGCTGCCTAGGATGCCTTGCAGGCTACTCAATATTCCCGACATGGTGATAGAGAAGTAAGTGTAGAAGTCGAAGAGCTATGAAGGGGACCAGGAAGGGTTAAGATTAAGGGGTGGAGGGAGAGACGGGAATTTTGAAGGTAGCTGACTGAAGAAAGAGGAGAGATGGAGAGTATATGGGTTTTCACAGCACTGCGGCATGGTGGCAGAAAATCAAGCTTGAGCAACGACGCCGAGATCAACGCGGGAAACCATCAACGTCATTTCAAGCTTTGGCGCGTCTGCATGCCAAGCCCCTGCAAACTTGCCAAGACCTTTCAAACGCAAGAAAAAGTCCAACACCACAGCTCTATCGGCAGTTACCCACTATTTATTCATTTTTTGTTCGGAATTCTTGCTAGCGCATCATGTCTGAGAAAAAAAGAAAGAGGCGATCGGAGGAAGGCAATCGCCCTGCCAAAAAAGTCGCAATTGACCTCCCCGCATCCACTATAAAGGTATCATTTCTAGAGGATAACGATGTACTCGGTCCGGTGATAGGTAAGATGCTGGAGTTCATTCCCTTCATGTAAATGTACTAAGGCTTGGTTTGGGGCTTATAGCCTATGCTACTGCTAAACCCAGTTTTTATATTGGGCTTCTTCAGCTTACACTGCACAGCGTCCACTCCAGGCCTCTCTTTCCCCACCAACATTCCCCTCAAACCCTACAAGAAGGGCGCGAAAGATAACCGAATACTCCCTCCTAGCCACAAACCAGCTCCTTACGAAGTCCTTCTGCAATCCTCCGCCCATCCCAAACTCGACTATCTTGCAAGAGAAGAACAAGATGGCAGCGCTGACAGCCTGCTCAAGCATTACGTTGGCGTCTACGACCCCAACAGCGGCGAACTAAAACTTATGGAGGCGCATAAAGTAGTGGTGCGTAGCACACTACGGAGTGAGCTGGAGGAGCTACGGCAGGAGCGAGAAAGGGCCGCTCAGGCAAAACGACCTACGGTTCGTCAAGAGTTATTCATCTTTTTCCTGCGTCCTACTTACACCATAACTTCAATAGATAAGTAGCAAGCGGCAAGAGCTTGGAATGGAATTTGGTACCAAAAAATCCAAAAAGGCCATCGCTGATCTCACTGAAAACGCCATTACCCCGCGTAACCTTGGGGCTGATTCTGCCAGTGGTAATGGCCCTCCTGTCAACAACACTGTTGCTGCTGCCTTGCTTGATTCCATGGCTGCAACCACAGTTGATATGCCTTCGCGAGAAGACCATCAAGCTGTCGTTGACGATTCCAAACCACGACCAAAGGCTAACCTGCAGGCAACCACGCCGGCGGAAGTGTACCCTACAACCACCATTATAGGAAACGAGATAATGGCTGCGCTGAATGTGAAAGATTGGATAGATGCTGTGGCGGAGAAGAGGGAAGTCAAGCTGCATAGCCGATTCGTTGCCAAACGTCTTCAAGAAATAGCCCAAAGCGGCGATGTGAAACGACTGAAGGCCTTACGCTACATACTTCTTTTGATTAATTTCAATGCTGCCTTGAAACCTGGAAAATATGGTAAAGGAAAAGTTCTTCCGCCAAAAGACAAGCTGCAGCAGAAATTGGATGTTAGTGGATCATTAGTAGATGGATTGAAGCGGAAATTTGTGCCACCGAGGTATGAGGCCCTTTGCTTTTCGAAGTAGTCGGAGTCTTTCAAGGGTAACTAATAGCTCCAATAGTGGTGAGTTAACAAGGTGGCACATCGACAACTTAATAGCGCACGTTGCAGCTGCCGCTCTCATAGTCGATAACTATGAAGTTGACGTCTTTGACCTGCGCGAGGATCTAAGGCTCGAGACTAAGACGTAAGTGGCTGAGCTGCCCAACCTGTAATACATTCTAAAACAATTCCTGACTATCGTCAAGTATCAAGCAATACTTTGCCGAGATTGGTTGCAGGATTAATCCTGCTACGGAAGCTGAAAGATCAAAGCTCAAAATCACCAAAGCTGAAGCAATCAATCACCAAATTGCGAAGCTTAGAGTTCCACTTCAGTTTCCGAAACAGAGGGTTATTGTAAACAAAAGACGTTGAGGGAATGCCTTCATATTCTGCTAACTGTGTACTGATATTGGTGCGAGAACAAATTGCTTTCCCCAATACCCCATAAACTATATATCATACCGCCTACATTGATGATGGCAGGATGGTGATGGGTGAAATTGAAATAATTCTAATTTCTGTGGGTTGGCGCTTATTCATGTTCTCGGCTTTGTGCCTATTACCGTCTCTGAACAGATTCGTCACCGTTCGTTTCTAGAGAACTTCACGACCAACGTATTCATCCATCACATTGATGAAAGATCTCTTGATATATATGCCATCTAGGTTTTGAAGTTCTCCATCGCAACGGGCCGACTTGATTTGGCTTTCATCTAGCCTTTTCGCTACCGGCAGTCTTTTCCGCTACCGAAGTCCTTTCACTGTATCGACCCGCCATACCCTTCGCCGCTCTAGTTAGGCCCTTAAGGTAGGAGGATCTCACTGTGGCTAAAGCAGCTAAACTTCCTACAATTTACTGGGGAATTCATCTGTGTTTAAACCTTGGCGTATACCGGATCATGGCATCATTTTTATCATAGTGACGCCCACCCGGAAGTGCCCAGATATATAATACTGATTAAATATCACACAACCCTGGCCGCCCATTCTCTCGTAATATCATTCGTACACGTGTCTTGCAACATTACATCCAGAATCCGCGCCCCAATACCACGTCAAACAAACGAATTACCATCACGTCCTCCAACAACCCCATCCACAAATCCGCCTCGGCTGTTGGTGAAAACAAAGACACCCAACCTTCCGTAAGCTCCCTCCCTTTCTCTTTGGTCTTTAATTTTCCATCCCACTTCTACTATGCTGGTCATACTCCCTAACACCTACCAGAATTCCAGCGTCCTCTGCTCTAGCGGCGCCATCGGCAAGCAGTTCAACCTAGAAGGCTCGATCGGGCAGATCGGCGAGAAGATCGGTGAGCCCTTCTCAAAGGACGGGATCGTCGGGAGCCAATTCGATGCGAGTAAGAGTGGGATAGCGGGGACGGTTGAGAAGGCGGTTGATGGGCCAAGGAATTCGGCAGAGAAGAAATAGGATGATAATTTGATCAGACTGTATGACCAGGGTTGTAAGAACAGCGGCAGTGTATTTATAATTGACTTGTGTATACTTTCCGTTTGACGACTACGTGAGTGGCTTTCGGCGTACGTTATCTTCGCAATAGCATAATTGTCTACGGTTAGGTGGGATGGGGATCTCGCGGTCATGGCTGAATTCGTTAAAGTGAAGGCTAGGAAGCTAAAACAAAACCGTCTTGGGGTGGATTTAAAGAATCTCGAAGCCTATAGAGGTGCAGCTCCATGTCTTCACTTTGTCGAGTGAAGAACCATGTCAACAGAAGATATGTAGAAACGTGGTAGAATTGTTTTCTAGCTTTTCTACAGTGCGACCAAACTCCAAAGCTCCGATACAGCCCCATGCCCTATCAAGCCAACCGCCCAACCTTCCGCTCGTCCTGTATCCCAAAAATGATTGGCGTCACTATTCCCCACCCAGTCGTCTACCTGGGCCTCTCCCATCCCAAGCGCCGCCAAACCCAAAACTTCTGCCAGACGCAGTTGCCTGCGCTGGCTGGTCTCTCTGCCTGGCCGGAATGGCAGTGCCATACCCTCTCACTCTTGGCGCTGGGTTATCAGCGCCAAACCACTTCTGTACGATGCGCGGAGTGGTGATGTAGTTTGTGCCGCCGCCAAACATAGGCCAAATGCGGGTCAGAAAGTCGAAGAGATGGGCAGCGAGGAGGCCGCAGGCTTGGCTCATAGCTTCCTGAGGACCGGCCATGATGAAGGTCAGGAAGAGCATGCTGTAAGGAAGGTATTTGGCTTCGAAGGTGATAATAAAGAACGAAACTTTACGAGTTGGGTTGTCTTGGGAGTAAGTGTAGGCGAAAGCGAGTATCAGGGCTAGAGACAGTGTTAGTTTGAGCAACGTTTGAAATTGTACATGGACGGAGAAAGACGTTACCTTGTAGAAACATATAGCTCCGAAGAATCATGCCGCTTGTAGCCTTTTCGATAAGTTAGCATTGTTCCATGTAATAGATGCTAGTCTAGAAACAGGTCCGTCACGAAATGAAGAGTAGTAGTATATAGTATGTAGGGAGCCAACACCGCCCTAACGGAAGTCGTGGTCCGTAAGGCTTTCTCAAATGGCAATCCCACCATGCTCACACCGCGCGCAGACCCTTTTAGGATTATGCGAATGATGGGCCTGGCGAAGCGCAAGGGTAATCTCCCTCGTTTCCAGGAACCGCTTCAGCTAGAAGAGACTGGGCGGGCAGATATACGAGGTTTATATTATGAAGGGTAGAAACAAACTGAGCAAAAAAGTGCAAAGTAAGGCTTGCGTTGAGCGGGGGAAACCTACCAAAATGACCAAAGCAACGAAGACCACGTAGGTAAAGAAGTCTCCTGGTCGGGTGAACCGCGGAGACTCAGTCTCTAAGGAGCTCCCATAATTATAAACTGCAAATTAAATCAGCCGCCTTACTTCTCCATATAGACTAGCAATACCGCACGGAAGTATGGATCAAGTATGATCGAAAGTTTCGGCCCCGTTATCAAGAATGAAGTGGCCATCCGCCATATCTCAGGCGGTATATGCAATATCTTCTCACGAATGAAGATGAGCGGCATCAGAGGTATTATACCTCCATAACCAAGTGCGGATATGACGACGGTGGCTGCTGTGATGGTTCTGCGAATCAGCATCAGAAACAGCATTTTCAAGGTGGAGATGATTTCGCCGTGTTAGTTAAGATGAATATACTGACCTCGTTACAGGCGGGAGGGTCCAGAAGACGTCCATGTTTAAGAGATTGAACAATGATGGTGTTGATTGATCGAAGAGGGGGAGTTAGTGTTTCGTGGCATTTTGTGGAGAGCAGCTTTGCTGCGGCACTACGATGATCCGGGCCGCCGGTGCCACCTGGTCCGTGCGGCAGGACATTGAGCTCCAGGTGAGTACGCATTGCGGCCACTATCAATGTCTGATCTAGAAGATGATTTTAGTTATAATGTACTGACCATGAATTGAACATAAGGCATTGCCTTACGTTTTGTTAAATGAAGGATAGTATTAAAGCTAAAGTGGCTACTCCTTCTATATCAAATTTGCCATCAAATGATTGAATATGAGATATTTTGTAGTAGGCTCCCAGGCAAAAGCTACGAACAGATTTTTATACTTCTTCATGCTCAGGTGCGTTCCGTGTAGCCCTTATCTAGCTCCATCCTTCTCCAAACGCCCATCCTATCCTTCCATGCTTGTATAAGAACTCCCTACCAAACTGTGATGATCTGGCAACTTTCCAGTTCAAAGGCATCCCACTGTATTACCCATCTTTCCTTCTCACGTTACCCTCTCCGCCAACTCCAGGAGTGCCTCTGCTCTCAAAGTCCGCTTCATACCTCCGCCAAACTTCCATATCTCGCACCATCCGTTTATGGTGTCTTACGCGGGTTTCATAGGCTAGCATGCGCTTATCGGCTTCGACCATGCTTCCAACGATCATGCCGGCCATTTGTAGATAACTGATGCATTGTTAGCAAGGGTGGCGAGGACTTTAGAGAAGAGCTCGGATAAATCCGGAGAGAGCAGGGTGTAGCAACACCGGAAGATTACGGTAGGGAGAAGCTTTGAAAAACACAGCAGTATTATTCGGGTTTGCTAAGGTGAGGAAAATGATGACTTACACTTTGAATTGAATCGTGAGACCGCGGTACATAGGACTGAATGCATATGCAGCAGTGCCAGCGGCTCCGGCATATAAACCCCACTATTCATAATCGGAGAATTTGTTAAGTATTTGGGTTATGGATTTGAGGATTTGAACACGCTAGGTAGTATCTGAGAAGAAGCCTGGCGACTCGCGTGATGCAAAAGCGAGTGATCGAGCCCAAGGATAGAAATACAGGTCCCTAAATGCAACAGAACTATCCTCCAGAGAGATATTGGAAATGAAACAAGCCTGATCCAGATGCATCTTTGATGAACTTAGCAAAGATAGCGCTCACCTTCACAGCACCAGCTGTGGCTCCTCTCGCAGCCTCCCACGTCGCATTATTCATCTCCTCATCTTTTATCAAGCTTCCATGATGGCGCATGATTATCCTCTGCTTCTATCAGCAGCACATTTGTTAAATTTAGTAAGGTCCCTTCGTAGAGGAGTGATGTCGAAGCGCTGCAGAAGAGCTGAGAGATAAGTCTAGTCGCAACATCGGAACTTCTCGCCGATCTCCAATTGAAACTTACCCACGGTGACTCTGAAATAACGAATCACAGCGTCGGTATTTTGATAAGCGCCTTGGAGTACTTGTTCAATGATTTTGAGCGAATTTCGTATCTAGGGTGCTAGGTACGGAGCTTCTATCTACGCGGAAGCAAAGCCAGTCGACTAAAACCATTACGTGAAAAGCGAAGATTTCTTCGACCTAAATAAGTCAGAATAAATCAGAAACCCCCAACAAATGGTGGTCCAACGAATTAAAGAAAGCTATGCAACATAAAATCCATTGTACTCCCACGCGATGCCGCTGTGCGATCCTGCTCCCTAACCAATCATAGTAACCAAAAACCAAAAACCAAATCCCAATTACCATGCGGATCCTGTCTAACCATCCATTTCCTAAACCCATTTGCTTCCCGATCCTAAAACCAATTAGATGTCCATCCAGCCTTTTAATCCATCATATCCATAGAAGTCATTAATATTGTACTATCCATTTTGCTGGAAGCGAGACTGACTCCAGACCGCCCGGTTCTCCGCAAGAGACATTTCGATTTCTTTCGCCAAAGAAATCTCCGTTTCGCTTTGTGACTCTTCTGCCAGCTCGCCTAAACGGACTTGCTTCTCCATCGTTGGCGTACTATCATATTTCACCTTCTCTATGACTCTTCTGAGACTGGTCGCTGTGTCTGGTCTCTCAAACTCTTCGTCGTCTACTTCCATAGCTGTTGGAATGCCGTGAGCAATATTGTAGTTTCGCTGCAAGTACTGCTCCAGCCTATATATCTGCCGGTCCCAGCTTTCATCCACGAGACCAAGCGCGGCTTTTATATCTTGATTAGATAAATGCATTGGCAAAGTCTTCTCCCTCGAAGATTTCCTTACGACTTTATTTGTGATCTTGGCACGAACCGAAGAGTTCTTGACGGGACTCAATGAGCCATCATCCCGCATCTGCTTGACTTGATTTTCTGTCTGCTTCAATGCCATCTGGCGGCTTTCCTGCATCGCTGGTAGGTATGTCAACGTGGTATTTCGGTGTAAAGCGTTCACTAGATCTGTAAATCCAGAGAGTGGGATGTCATTATTTTCGCAATGCAGTTCCTCTATCGTTGAGCTTGTTTTCAGAACGTCAGCAAGGGTGCTAGCACCTTGCAAACCTAGTTTCTGATCTGAAACATGTGAGCGCCAGGTTTTCAAGCAAGTCTAAGAACTTACATTGAATACGGAGAACACGCAAAGTGCTATTTTTCTGGAGGCCTCGCAAGGCTTTGTTGATGCCCACACCAAGCTTTGACGTTTCCAACCGGGAGTCTTCTCCAGAAATATCCAGGTATTCTAGGGTTTTATTTTCAGCGAACATCTTTTCCAGGGCTTGACATGTCTCCTCCTCAGCCTCGCATGGCAGAGATGCTCGCGAGATATCCAACACTCGAATTGTATTATTTATAGCAAGTGCTAACATGAGTTGCCGAAAGTCATTCTCTTCTTCGAACTCGATCAACCTAATAGCAAGATGAGATGGAGCAAGACCGCTTGCTATCGCGGTGGTAAGATGATCAAGATACTGTTCGATATTGTTCTCGCTAACATCTAAATGAAGATCTCGTGCCTTGCCAGGCTCTTCGGTCATTGAGTGCATCAGGTACGCTACATCCTTTCCGGTTAAGTAGCAATGGTCAAGACGGAGCTCGCGCAAAGCTTTTGATTGCTTATAATTCACCAGGTAACTACTCCAAAGTTAGAAGATCGACAGCAAGGTCATCGGACTACACTCCGAGCTGGGTAATCTGGCCACAATAAAATGAAGTAGAGAGCTTCCAATGTTTACAAACGATGCGAGGCTATAGACAGTAGATATAGGTGGGTTGTAGCCAGAAGATATTGCTTACCTTGCGATAGAGTCTACCATTGCAGCGTTTAACGATGTCCCACTCAGGATAAGTTCTCGTAATCTCCAGACTTGGAAAGTTTCTATAGATATCAGGGGCTCGGCTCCTGAAGTTCGACCAACATGGGCCAGATTGAGTTTCGTAATGAATGCAAAGACACCAATCTGGGAATCAAACGTTGACGGCGTAAGGCGGAAAGGGTTCGCGGAAATATCGAGTGTCTCAAGTGTGTTCTCTTGAGGGCGAAGAGAGTCAAGAATAAGTGACAAAGACCGATCCGTCAAACCACATCCACTCATTTCAAGTGCACGAAAATGGCACACCCTTTCCACCGCTGCCGCAACCAAATAATCCAGATCTGTTTCACCTAACTGGATATTGTTGAGAACGATCCAATCGACATTGGTCGTCTGATGTTTGCACAAAGGGAAAAGTGCTTCGACAATGCCGCAACCTATGTCTCTAGCTTTACCTGCCGTTTCCATGTAGTCGCGAGGCTTTCTTATGATGCACGAAGAAAAGTCCATCCTTCTCAGCCTTCGACTCGTAAGAGCCAATGCCCGAATTTCTTGGACAAGCAGACAAGATCGTCCAAGCTCCTCCGCATCCATACGGACCAGCGTCCCCCGTTTAGTTTTGGTGCAAACGTGTTCAGATCCGAATGTATCCATGAGACCATTCAAGGCATCCAACTGCACGTCCTTGAATGAAAGACCACCGAATGATTCATTATAGCGCAGAGACCGCATAATAGCAAGGAGTTCGTTCACAGTGTATTGACTTCTACGAGGGCCAACCGGTGGTAAAAGTTCAAACCATGGAAAGTCTTCAGGAGGGTAGGTGATTTGATACCTGAGATTTTGTAAGCACATTCTTCAGTCACCAGCAGGATGCTATTGGCGTATTCAGACAAAAAAGGCATCCCACCTTATATTCTCTGGATTAACGTCATAGGCGACGCAATATCCAATGAGAGTACGGTCAAGGGAATCTTGATCAATAGGATGTGGGCTAGCATTCCTGAGTATGTCGCGCTTCACGTCGTCCGGCACAACGAAAGTGTAAGGCCGGGACTCCCATTCAGGCCTTAAATTTTCCTCCACATAGCGCAAACGGACCGAGATATCGTGCGAAGCAAGAGATGCGAGATATAGAACCTTTGGCCTCTGAAGTGGCATTCTATATTTATACTTAGCAAGTGTAGTGCAAGGCTTCAACTTGACTTACCGGAAAGTCAACTCAAAAGTGTCATCGTTCTCGCTGACCCGCAATTCAGTAATGTTAAGGATGCCATATGATGCTTGGGTATTGTAGGAGACAAGGGATGGGCTAGAAGCCCTCTGAGGGGATTTAAACAGCGGTATGAGGTGCACCTTATGAACACCAATGGCAAGAAAGCACACAGTCGACGTGACTTTAGAAAGGTCATCAGACGACGAGCGTGACCCTGCTTTCCTCAGCGGACGTTGCACCACTTTGTATATGGCATAATTTGGAGGAACGTAATCACGTTCTCTCTCCACCACCCTGGCTGCAAGATGAGAATTGTAAGCCGAGAGTGGGTTCGTATCGCTGAGACGTGCTTTGTTCGCAGCGTCTCTAATTTTTGCCAACCAAGTTTTCATATCTTCAGGATCTCCAAACTGCAATGTCATAGAAGATGCATGGTTCGTTTCGTCGTCAAGATGTGATATCTCAATTGCAAAATATGGTCGCCCGTCGTCAACGTGACATAACGCTACTACTTGACGAAGTGGTGTACCTATGTCATGGTCACCCGAAGCTTCCGAAGGAGCAGATTGGAATTCGTGGGAGGATCCGGCAGAAGGGTTCTGGCTATGGCGGATAGTAGATATACGTCCAATTGGCGAAGGAATCCTACATTCGTCAGCTATCATGTCGCTAGGAGAATCATGGCACGCGTACACATTGAAGGTCTCTGCCGCTTTATGGTGGCTCTTGAAGCGTACCAAGTGTGTCTCAGTAAGCACAAGGTATTCCTTTTTCTTCCTAAACACAGAACTGCTTGTTTGTACTTCTCCATGATGGAGGACATGGCGGTTTCTCAAGGTTTCATCCATCGGGCCCCAATTGACCGATGGTGCTCGGCTTGAAGATGCGGTGGGAGGTTCGTCATGCTCGTCAGTGGAACGTAGTGACCTGAGTGACCCAAAAACTGACCCGCGATTGCCGCTTCCTCTTCGTGCAAATGGAGGCCTTGCTGAAGACGCAGGACTCGCCCCAACGCTCGGGATAGTGTCATCCTGTCCAATCTGCGCCGAGCCAGAGATATTGGTCAGTAGTGATATTGTCCGTCTCTTCCTCAAAATATTTGCCGGCTCCTTCTCCTTGTCGCTGTCGCTGTCATGGATGGAGGAGAGTGTGCTAAGAGGAGTTCGTGCGAAGAAGCTTCGGCGTCTATTGCCGTCTTTGGCGTCTTTGGCGCTCTTCGACATGCTTAAGGAAGGAAATTGTAACTCCCTTCCGTCGCCTTACAGAAACACAGGGGCGGAAGAGTGAATCATGCGATGGCCGAGTGGCCGCACAGCGACGCGGTGTCTGCAAGAGATAGGGAGCAACACGAAGCCAAGATCGGGAGAGCCAGCGAAGGAGGGTCAACGACCCACACGGCCAGACTGGATGGTGTCGCTGGTGCGTGGTCTGTATGTTCCATACTCAGAGAAGGAGGGAATATCATGCCCGCTGCCAGGGAATGGGCAGACTAGCAAGAGTGAAGACTAAGATATGGCTCGTCGCCGGCGCGAAGTACCTGGCAGAAGCTCCCTGCATGTGCAGATGGGCACTTGTTACATCATCAATGCCCGCCAAACAAAACGGACAAGGGAACCCAGCCCTAGACAGTGACAGGCCTGTGAGGCAGGGCCACCGCGTCCGGGATGCCCCTTTCGGCCCGCCAATTTTGCCGGCTCCTGTATGTTTTTCAACTCAGGTCGGCAATGCCAAGGCGGAGGGTATTTCCAGAGATATCTACGCTCGCCGCATCAGAGGCATTTTTTCTTCTCCATTAACGCCCTTCAATGCTAAGTCGCAGCTTTTTGCGCGTCTCCCGACCCGCGAACCCATATGTATGCCTGTCCTGTTTGGCTAGAGGGCACTCCCGTGGTGAACAAACGCGCCTCCAGAGCTCAATCACCTTGCATCCAAACGGACCCCCATCCGATATACCACTTGCTTTCAATGGCACTGAGAATTCCAGAACGACTGCCGAGCCTCCCAAATCTGAACATCCTACGGCGAAAATAAAAGCAAAGAAACCAACAAAGAAGACCAAGGAAACGCCTCAAGAAACGCCATCACATAGCGACAAAGGGAAAATAAATGTGAAGGGGAATGCGGAGCAGCGTCGGGAGCCAGCAAATTCTTCCGAAGACTCACAACCAACAGAGAAAAAGAAAAAGGCAGCGCAATTGGAGCCGTCAAAGTTGAAGGCGAAAAGAAGAGGCAAAAAGCGAGCTCAGAAATCCACAATTTCCGAAGATTCGCCCTTAAAAATATTAGCACAAGATGCCCAGCAAAGCAAAGCGACTAAACCGAAGGGGAAGAAGGCGAAGCAGAAACCTGCAACATCTCCGAAAGAGTCAGAAATAGCGAAAAATTCGAAAAGCCATAGCAAGATCCAGGGTACTGCACAGAGAAAGCAGCCCGCTCATAAGCTATCCAATACTAACCGCAGCCATGCTCAGGCCAGCGATTCAACCGAGTTTACTGCTACAAGCTCAGATCTCAAAACAGAAAAACAGAAATATTTACAGGCGCCTAGAATTAAATTCGTTACAACTGACTCTCCTCGCCTCCCCCCGACACTCCTAAGAAGGCGAAGGCTCCTAACTTCAGTTTTGGCATCCCCAGATACAACAAAACGCCTGGTTTCTCCTCTACGCGTACGGTCTCGTTTACGTTACCGAGAGCAAGGCATAGAGATGCGCAAACAGAGAGCTGGCCCCCGAAAACTTCGCATTCGAGCTTTCTCAAAAGAAGGAAAACGGGGAATCAAACACACAGAATATGCACCAAGTACAGCGGTTCGTTGGGACGAGGGCCCTCTCACTTTAAAAGAAGCTCTTACTGGTCATCGCGGAGCTAAGGGTAAAGCCTTGGGAATCATCGAACGACTGTCACCCGAGGATTTGCAATTCCAACGTAAGATAGTCCCTAAATATATGTGCAACATACTAATTTCAGTAGCTTTGAACGTTCAAATTCCGCCTGTTCCCATGCTAGCCCATGGTCTTGACAGGGTTCTATTCAAGTGAGGTTACAGTCGAGCCAATTTTACAACAACTTTCTTGCTGATTTTGAATCCAGCCCTGGCATCTATCATCTTCAGGATCCAAGATCTCGAGTGTATAACTTTGACCCGTATCTCGAGAAGATCATGCCTGCTGCGGAGTTCGACTTCGATGCTCTAAGCAAGTACATGACCTCATCTAAAGACAAAGGACTCATCAACATGGCGAAAGAGATCGGCGCAAAATACACAGGCTCAACATCAAGCATGTCAGGCGCCCTGACCCATTTCCACTATCTTCTGTCCCAATGGCGGCCTCTAAACTTGAAAATGCTCTCCAAAGAATTTCCTGAGATCTCGAATAATTTTAGTAAGATCCAACGCGCCCCCACAGCGATATTCCTCCGTTGGAAGGATGGTACGTATGCCATCGATGCGGATAAAGAGTTCGATACTCCCAACATCATGAGCTGGCTCGGCCAATCGATGGAGAAACTGTTAACCAATCCTGCGGATGAGTTTGAACGCTACAGAAAATCGAACCCGGAGGAAGCTCCCCGCGAAGACGATTCGGGGCCAAAGTCTTTCCATTATTCAAAGCAGGGTAGTGTTCTAATGCGCTCTCAACTCGACGCATACGACCCTCGCTTGCCAGGTACAGGCATCTTTGACTTGAAGACGAGAGCCGTCGTTTCCGTTCGAATGGACTCAGCGGAATACGAACAGCGTTCTGGCTATCAGATTCGGTATCCTCACGGTGAATGGGAATCATTTGAGCGCGAGTACTTCGACATGGCCAGGGCCACAATGCTGAAATATTCGCTGCAAGTGCGCATGGGCAGAATGGACGGCATTTTCGTCGCTTACCACAATGTTGAGCGGATTTTCGGCTTCCAGTATATCAGCTTGCCAGACATGGATCTCACGTTACACGGCCAAAACGATACCTGTTTAGGCGATCAAGAGTTCAAAAGTAGCGTGGAACTTCTCAATAAGGTACTCGAGAGGGCAGCGACGAAGTTCCCCGAACAGGTAGGCCATCTACATTACTAGAACAAATAAAGGGCGCTAACAAATATAGTCCATACGGCTACACTTTGAAACTCGGGAGGCTAAAATTCCTTTTATGTATATCTTCGCAGAACCGATGACAGAAGGACAGGTCGAGGAAATACAGAATAAGAGTGCTGAGCAGATGCTTGAATTCGAAAGGTCGATAGGACTTGGCTCGTCCAATGTGACCCGGGAAAAAACACGAGAGGAGTGGCAGAAAATCAAAGCCCAAGTCGAAGCTGAGACGGAGCAAGATCGATTAGCAGAAGATGTGGCAGACGTTCAGGATGACGAGCAAATACCTGATAGCGCCTCTACTTCAAGGCAGGCCTCTGCGGAATCTAATCTTCCAGCAAAGGACTTTGTTGAGAGGGACGAGCTTAGCGCTAGTTGTGACCTAACCGCGGAACAGGCAATTCCCGAACAGGAGGGCTTTGCCAAAGAAGATCCTCCTTGGGGAATTAATATCAGTGAGGAAGAAGTTGCCAAGTGGGTTACTACTGAGGAGGTCGCTGAAGGAACGACCCCTACTCCGACGGGGCTCATTGGTAACACAAATACCGCTGGAGAAACTGAGGACAATTCATTGGATCCCACGCTTAGAACTGTTCTCGATTCTGACAACGCCGCAACCACCACCAACCCGCCTACCAAACGCACCCCTATTCTAGGTTTCACCCTCACAATCCGTAACCGCGTCAACGGCCAATATGTCGTACGCCCGGAAAATCTAACCCCTGACGATACCTGGTCGATCGAGTACTCACTCGATGAAATCGCGGGGACGAATGACCGCGACATGCTCATTTACTCTCAGGTAAAGCGCCGTCGTGCTTCCGAGCTGAGTTTCGAGAAAAAGGCAGAAGACAAAGCTTTTGACCATTATCGGAGTCATCTAGCAAAGTATAGCGAGAAGGGAAGAGATTGGAGGAGGAAGCAGGATGAAATTGATGCTTCGATGGGAGTGAAAGTATATCGCCCCCTTGGAGACGATGCTGAGGAGGTTATACGTAAACAGGGTCCTTGGTTTATAGAAGAGACGATCGATGGTGTGGAGGATTATCTCATGTGGTTGTATGGGACCACGAGGACTAATGTGCAACCGACTAAGCCACGAGTAGCAGAGAATAAGGAGGAGGCAGCAATGGACGATGTGAATGGTTATCTTGGGTGGTTATATGGGAAGGGTGTGCATGAGGGATGATGCGGCTGACCAATATTGGATTCTGCCGTAAGATATTTTGCGTTTATGGGAACCATGATGTGTAAAATTAGGAAAGGTCTTGAAATCGGGTTTAAAAGGGAAGTGTCTAGACAACTTTGTAAAGTACTGTACTATATCTGTAAAACATTGAAAAGCAGATGGTGATTATTTGGACGTTTCTGGCTTACAAAAAGACCTCCGCTTCTGTTAGGATGCCAAGTTACTCCTGCGCCACACCTCATTTAGACCAAATACTAACATCGCGGACGAGAGACTCTTACTGATCGATGTAGAATCGATCACGTATATAGAGCTCCCCACCTTAGAGCCCAGTAGAACCAAGTTGCCACACGGCTGCTCACTCTAAGAGCTTTGATCTCTTCAAAATGCCTCGATATCTTAAAATTCAGAAGAACGCAGGGACCGTTCAATTGGAAAGCATGCCGCAGAATCCGAACATCACCAGAAGGCCACAAGTTAGCAAGAGTAGCTAGCTAATATCCACTCATTCCGTTCTGTTCTTACTTTTCGGGGGAAGATTCACTTTAGGCGGCATTCTACTATTAGATACGCTTTAATTAACCCAATGGCAAGCTATATTTTATCTATTAGCCACGCCTGCAAATGATATAAATAAGAGAGAGCGTTAAAAATTGCCCAGCTCTACGGGTCTATTCAGTTATAATAATGGCCCACTTTAAGAATCCTAAACAGTATTATTTTAATTTACAGATTCTATGACTATTGAACTGTTAGGCTGCCATAAAAGCGGGCATATTTTTTTGTAGAGCTAGTTTTCATTGTTTACCGGCGCGGCTGGCTAACTCGAGGAGTTCAGAAGACGGAACAGCCGCTGACGTCAAGCCACGTTATCGATAAGCCGTCTCTTTCCGCAACGTCCTCCATCCCTACCAACCAAAACTTGTGGAGTCAGTACGAAAGTCGTCGAACCTTGGAACAAGGCCAACTCTTGCGCAACCTTTAAGCTGGTTATGAAGCACGCACCCTCGCCTCGAAAGCTTCCTCTATCCTCCCCCAAAACGCGCTGCCGTTCTCTCCCAATTCTATTCCCCTAAGAAAGAGTTTGGGTTTTTGGATTGGATTCTAGATTGGACTCGACGACTATGAGCGCGCTCCCTCCTACGCAAAGCGGGAAGGGATTTTTGTCCTTCAACAGCATGCCGCCCAGGCTCTGGATTACGGCGGATGACGACTCGTTCGATGAGGTCATATTCCAGTACTGGCGGGAAGAAGGTGAGTAGGATGTTGGGGACGCCAGCGATATAATTCAGCTTTCTGTCTTCATCGATTTTTCTTTTCCAATGCACCCCAATGCGCGGCCCCAGCTCTAGAAGCTAATAGTGCGCAGGCTACGATGTGACATATCTCCCGTACAGCGGAGGCGGCCAGGCCTACAAAGACGCGTTGAAAACACTCCACCTCGACCTTGAGCTGGGCGAGGTAAGCTACCCTTGCCGCCTAGTCGCAGACTTGGCTTTGTCCTCGTGGTAGATTCAATTATGCCTAACTGTTCCCTACATAGACATATGCCCTGATCGCGTACGGTGAGGCCGCTAGCGTTTGCCTCAAAACAGCCATCAAGCCAATGCCAAAGCTTTGCGCGCTGGCCGCGTACTACCCTACCACCTCTCTGCCACCAAAAACAGTATATCCGCCGCTGCTGCAGGTGGTGGTTCATATGACTAGCTCGCAACCTATGAAACCCGCGTTTAAGCATTACGAGTACGAAGCGCGACCCGGGTTTGCGGAGCATAACAACGTTAATTATAACGCTGTAGAAGCGGGGCTTGCGTGGAGCAGGACCCTAGGATGTGTGAGGAAAGGTTTTAGGCGCGAGGCGGATTTGGAAGAGCCATGGGTGGAGAACCTAAAAGGTAAGGTTGAGACTGGGTTTCCACTTGTATCTTGGATTTCTTCAGATTTGGAGGCATTAGGCTACTCGAGCTATAAGCGAAGAATCGGCTTCTTTGGCCTCCTTGGCCCTCTATGGAATTCAAATCTAATCCATACCTCCCTAATTATGAAGGAGAGTCTTGAAGGTTCGAGTAACGAAGCTGACACTTGTACCTCCAATAGGCAAATATAACTCGGACAGGACCAGAGAAGACGAAGGTGCTCTCGCAACGATTAAGACTATGATCAACGCCGCACCCCACGTAACCAACGTCCCCACTCTTACGGGCGGCATTGGGATGAAAGATTTACGTGACTTCTATCGCGCGTACTTCATCCCATCACTTGTACCCGATTTCAAGATACGGCTTATATCGCGTACAATGGGAGTTGATCGTGTTGTTGATGAAATGGTAGTTTCCTTTACCCACACTGACGAGATAGATTGGATACTCCCGGGCGTACCGCCGACAGATAAAAAGGTAGAGATAGCGATGGTGAGCATTGTCGGTGTCAGAGGTGGAAAATTAACGCACGAGCATGTATACTGGGATCAGGCATCGGTGTTAGTGCAAGTCGGACTGTTAGATCCGAAAATAATGCCCGGGGCCAGACACACCCAAGGTCTTGCGAATCTACCAGTAGTGGGAGCGGAATCTGCGAGACAGATTTTGGACGTCAAGAAAGAGCGGTACAACAAACTACTCGCAGGCTTGCAGTAATTCTGGTATACTTTTTCTGAATTTGGTTCAAGCGTTGGTGTTTTGGTGTTATATTTCAGCCTATGAAGCTGCATGTAGGCAATTTGTACTTGTCGAGTGCCCAATAACGTCTTCTGACTCCATCCCATTCTCCGGCTTCCTGAAGATCTGGAACTGGAATATCTTCCCACTCTGTGTCGAAGCCTGCTTCAAAGAGATCCATTTCGACAATCTGGAACATGTGAGTGGGTGATTTAATGAGATAGGACATACAGAGCCCAATCGCTTACCTTTGTATACACGTCGTAGCAAACTTGCCTGTCTGCACCCATCCCATTGAAGAACCCAAATCTCCCTCCATCACCATTATCTCCCCCTGACGGATCCAGCAAGCCAATCACATACTCGGTGAAAAACTCCCTTAACGCCTTGTACTCCTCAGCAAATGTATCGAAGTATATGGCATCGAACATCTCCCCTTTTTCTATAAGCTCGGGGACCACATCCTGCCACCTGCCCTCGTGAACGACAACTCCAGGTTTATCATTCCATCCTTCTTCCCGCATGCGCTTCAGCACATCTGGGTGCGCTTCAATTATGTGGTGAGACGATGGCGATTTAGATTGAAAGATTCCGTCAATTATCCCCATGCCATGCCCAATGTTGAGAACCCGTAGATTTGAAGTCGGAAGGAGTAACTCGGCTGATCGTTTCATGAGAGTTGTTTCCCAAGCCATCATGACACCGTTGGCCGAAGAGTCGAGGAGGCGGGTTTGCGTGAAAGTCAGCGGGGAAGTGAGATATGCGGGGTTTGTAGTGGAAGCATCTTGAGAGACAGCTTCAGGTTCGGTTGCTGCTTGGGTTTCGGTATTTTCTGCAGATGCATCTTCTGCTTCAATGGCCTCGGCGGCTTCAATAATCTCAATATCGTCGTCCTCCTCATCCGCAGAGTCGTCGCCATCACCGAGCAGTTGGTACTCGTTCAGTCGACTGAGAAGCAGCTCTGCCCGAACCCCAGCATCTACAACGAGCTCGTACAGTTCTTTGAGCCCCAATCTCAGAGCAATGCATCCAGGAGTCTCTCCATTCTGGTCCAAGTCGTTCCAGATAGCTCCATTCTGAAACAGTAACTTGACTGTCTGAGCTGCTACTTCAAGCTCTTTCTTTCTCTCTTCGCTCTCAGCCGGCTTCTCTGTTACATTATCACCATTTGTATGGCTATTAGTCTGTTTCGAGTGTTTAGCCGGGGTTTCCGCTTCATCGTCGGGTTCACAGGCAGCAATCGCCGCGTGCAAAGGCGTAAAGCCCGTCTCAGCGTCTTGGACATTGGCGGAGGTATTTCGCAATAGGTTCCGGAGTGCGGGGATATCGTGGTGCGCCGCGACGAGCAGAAGGCTCTGTGTCTGAAGATCTGTATCAATGTCGAACTCTGGGTCCATCCTGATGTGCTTGAGGTAACAGCTATGAGTAGTGTTGATGTAGAGATATTATTGAAATTTCCGTGTGGGGTCTGTTCGGCGAGTCATGCACAGGGCTTGGAGGAAAATACTCCAAGCCCAGTTAAATGATGCCAAGGAGCCAAACCGAGTAGCATTTGATCGCTTTGATCCTTTAAGATCTTCCCAGACCATTGGACTAAGCAAATGGTTTTCTTGAAGGATCGCCGAGATTTGTGCCACATCTAGAACTTTATTGCGCTAGTTAAATGTCTTTCCTAAGCACAATAAGAGTCGAGTTTGGTTGCTATTCTGAGGTCCTACCTTGGCTATTGCGCCTATCGTGACCGTGCATGGGATAAGGGTGGCAACGGAATTGATTCCGTCACTCCCGTTGGACGATTGAAGACCTCCGGCACTATACCACCAATAGCTTCAGAGCGGGTAAATAATCAAAAAAGATAACACGGCTCGCATATTGTTAGCCCCAGAGTACCAGGTACCCGCTACTGAATTTGTGCATCACTTGAGCCTTTAGACCGAGAGCCCTGATTTCGACCCTGGCCCCACCACTCCCATGTTGCCGAGGATGATGATGCTGCCGCTGAACCGCCACTGTGCACATGTAAATTACTTTACTACCATTTTTTTGCTTCCTCCACCGTCGCCCGCCATCTTGTCGTCTTTTCTTCCTCGAGCCAAGCCGTGATCCGTCTGCGTCGCGCCCGACAACCCTTCTCTTTATGTTTCTCTCCCTTTCCTCTATCTCCCCGCCTTCATAATGTCGTCCAAGTCGTCGCTAAAACCCGATCACCTTCCATCAGCAGAGGAATTGAAGGAGGATGTTGTTGTGGCCACTAAGAGCTCACTGCAGAGCTTGCGCGCTTTAGTGGCTGGAGGTGTCGGCGGTGTCTGCGCCGTTATTGTGGGACATCCGTTTGACTTGGTCAAAGTGCGATTGCAGACGGCCGAGAGGGGCGTGTACTCTGGTGCAATGGATGTGGTGAGGAGGACAATAGCACGGGAAGGCATAGCACGGGTATACTTGAGAAAATAACTTGGGGTTTAGCACAACTGCTAAGCTGCTACTTAGGGCCTCTATGCGGGTGTATCTGCACCTTTGGTGGGCGTCACGCCTATGTGTAAGCAGCCCGACATGAGTTTAGAGGCTATAGCTAACATATAATTAGTCGCTGTTAGCTTCTGGGTATGTCAAATCGACTCAAAAATTTGAAATCAGAGTACTAACACTAGCTTAGGGTTATGATGTTGGTAAAAATCTCATCAGCAGCATTTCCAAGGTGGAAAACGGCCAGTACAGTGTAGCTCAAATCTCCGCCGCCGGCTTTTTCTCCGCGATTCCCATGACGCTCATAACTGCCCCCTTCGAGCGTGTCAAGGTCTTGCTACAGATTCAAGGCCAGAAAGAGCTTAAGCCTGGTGAGAAGCCAAAATACTCGGGAGGTCTGGATGTGGTGCGGCAGCTGTACAAGGAGGGAGGAATCCGAAGTGTGTTCCGAGGCAGCGCAATGACTCTTGCAAGAGACGGGCCAGGTTCAGCAGCATATTTTGCCGCATACGAGGTCGTCAAGCGGCGGTTAACACCCAAGGATGAGAACGGTCTCCCAGGCAAACTGAGTCTGCCAGCAGTATGTGTGGCAGGGGGTGCTGCGGGTGTTGCTATGTGGATACCTATATTTCCCATAGATACGATTAAGAGCCGATTGCAGAGTGCAGAAGGCCGGCCAACGATCGGAGGGGTGGTGAAGGAGATCTACGGGAAAGGTGGTTTCAAAGCATTTTTCCCTGGTATAGGCCCGGCACTTGCTAGGGCTGTCCCAGCAAATGCTGCGACTTTCCTGGGTGTTGAATTGGCGCACCAGGCTATGACGAAGATGTTTGATTAAGAAGTACATGCATCATGTAAAAAGATATTACGGTTGCCTCCAAAGGCTGTCCGTAAGCCTTGGTTGTAGATGGGCAGGCACGCATGAGGCAAGTGATTTCCATACATAAAGGCGTTTAGGCATGAAAGTGGCACTAGATCATTTCTTTCCATAACTCATGAAATCTCTTCATCTAAGTGTTGTATTATTAGAGTGAAGCCCAACCTTCAAATCTTTTGCTTATCGTCTTTGGCCTATGTATTCGTCATCTCTGGAATATACTTTGAGTTTCTAAACGGGGTTCTCTTGGTCTTTCTTCAACAGCACTAAGCTAGTTCATGAGCGTTTCGAGTCTGACTATTAATTATGAGAGTTCAAGTCAAGAGCCATTAAATGATCTAAGTAGTGTGATTTCTCGGGTCTCTCTGTCGGTTATGCTTAGAAGATCCTTCCTGGATCGACCAGCGGCAACTACAAGTTTTGGAAATGGCTAACGAAACGACCTCGAAAAGGCACCTTTTGCCAATCACCTTAAACACCAACACCTATCGAAGAAATTCTGAAGCGGATTCTGCCTCGGAAAAATACCTGATCCTTACCTCCACTCAATTGGTAATTCCTATTCATCCTCAGGATGGGGTCAATCATTGGAACATGGATGAAACTCCCAACCCTTCCCTTTCTCATACTTTTAGCTTTCATCTTTCCACCCTCGACCATCTACTTTGGCTGGATCCCTGGCAGAGACCGCCGCAGAGATCTGCAGCACAACGTATTTTGGACATTTCTATTATGGTTTCCCGGCGTAATTCATGCCATGCTATACGCTACCGACTGGTGGAACCACGTCAATAGCCGTGAAATACTATGCTTTGCATCTCCGAAAACAGTGGGGGTCTCCTCACAGAAAGAGTACGATGAGAGCATTTGCAGCCGCTGTGCTCATTGCAGTCGTAGGAGGCAGGCGCCTACTCCTACCAGCTTGCCATGGGCTCATATTCGTCGCAACCTACGCAATCACTCTTCGCATCTTCCGGTCAATACAGCACTCCTGTTAGCATTCCTGCGGTATTCCCGCTGACTCTAGGTTCATTAATGTGGAAAAATAATTTAAAACTCTGGCCTAGACTGTCGCTGCACGGCTTCCTGGTTACAGTCCAATATGAACGTCATTCGTTCAATACAAGCCGCAGGTCATACTAAATATCGAAGAACTCCTTACCCTCATTCTGACCCACAAGAAAAGCCAGCTAACCCATAACCAACCTCCAACGCCTGTCCATCCTAAGAACAGCACCAAAAGCCCCAACAACAACCCCGTCGCCACCCTTTTACCAGCTCCTCTAAACCCCACATGTATCCAAGTCGTCCCAAAGAAAACCCACAGCAACGTCGCAAGCGGACTCAACACCAGCACCACCCCAAACGCCACCAAAATCCTTCCAATATTCCACCCCTCAACAGATTCCAACCCCGTAACAAAATCGCTACGACCAGACCCCATACCCACATCCGCCTCCTCATCCCTCGTCGGCCCCGCAAACACATCCTCCCTCTCCTTTTCAACTCCATCCTTCTCCGCCTTCTCCCGCCCTGGCCCAGCCTTCAGTGTCCCATTCGCCGCCGCAACCCTTCTCGCCCAATGCACCCACGCATACCTCGCCCTTCCCTCCTTCGGCCGCGAATACAACCGCATCAGCTTCTCCTCCGAAAATGTATCCGTTAAGCCTCTACTCACTAACAGTCTCGGACCCCGCACACAGAACCCCCCACCACCACCGCCGCCGCCTCCAAGCCCACTCAAAGCCGGACACCGCGCCGCCAACGCCGCCTCACAACACTCCGCCCCCTCCCCACTCCACATCGGCGCCGCGCTGGCCGTGATGCGTCGCAGAGCGCGCGCGCTCACGAGCCGCCACGGGCCGGCCAGCCGCGCGTAGTGCACCCGCAGCTGCGCGGCCAGGAACGCGTCGTCGAAGCCCAGCGTCGGAAAGTGCTGCTCCGCGGCGCGCGCGCCGGCCTTTGCGCGTCCTTGGATGGTCAACGTGCTTGGGATTGCGAGGCATGCGACGCAGGGGGAGAGTGCGTGCGCGTGGCGGCGGATGCTGAGCGTGATGACTGCTTCGCGGGTGGAGGTGGAGGAGGCGGGGCCTGGGGAGGGTTTACGGAAGGTCTTGTGGGGGCGGAAGGGATAGGGGGTGCGGATGAAGTGGGAGGGGAGGTGGGGAGGGCCCGGCGCGGAGGTGTCGATGGGAGGAGGGGGGACGGCGGAGGCTTTACGTGCGGGCACGGATTGTGAGCGGTTGCGGGAGTGGCGGGCGGTGGAGGAGAGGGAGGGGTGTTTGGAGGAGCTGCCACTTAGGGCTTCTTCGTCGCGGAGGAGCGCTTGCATTGTTATGGCGTGCACGCCGAGGATCTGGTCGGCTTTTACTATGGCTCTGGATGTCGTCGAAGGTGTTTGATACGCGGGGAGAGGCATTATGCACAATACGGCCTTGGCCTGGCTTACGCAGACAGATGTGGCGGGCTCGGGCGGGAGATCGCTCTTCTAGTGAGCCGGAGTAAGACCCATCAGAGTGGCCTGCGGTAAGATTTAGTGTAGGAAGGCGAGCTGAGGTGACATGAAGTGCCAACCTTGCTTTTCTGGATGCTCTAATCTCAAGCCAAGGCCTTCGGAGTCATTTACTTTCGGCGACAGACCTCTACGTACCTCAGTAGTACGGCGTTCTGTAGGCGAGGGTAATGCACTTGTTGGCATTTTATCCTCCGAGGAATCATCGAAGAAATCAGCGCCTAGATCATTCGAGTCTTTCGTAGTTTGCTCCATCTCGGGATGTACACTCTTCGTTCGGCCAAGCGATGATGGCACAATCCTTGCAGAACTTGCGGGAGAACTCGACAGTTTGACACTTCTGTCTCCAAATATTGCGGGCGGATATTCCATCAACTGACTGTGAATCTCAAGTATAGTAAGTCGTATAATGAGAGTTGTTTGCAATATTCAATCTCTTTTTGTGTATCGTCGTTTAAGTACCCGCAGATGCGCTCATTGACGGGGAAGGATTTGCTCTTAGCCATGGAGACCCGGTTTCTCATATCTGGAAGCAAAACAAAGAAGTAATATCATGAGAATGATTACATACCTCTGAGTCGATTGCGGCAAGCCTAAAGGGGGTAAGATTATCAGGGCAAAATTGATGGAATATTGACTTTGTCAATTATAGTACGACTGTTACACAAACCTAGCCAACGAACTTTCCGCCGCAGTATATACAAACGTCGCATGCCGAAAACAGTAAGCGAGCCAGGGTCATGGGAGCATGATGACCACTTGCTGTTTCTCCTTGCTTTGCTAGAGAAGGTTCACCCGCAGCAGCATCTGTAACCACAGCAGAACCCGGGGCACCAAGCATCTCCGTGTCGTTTATTGCTGCAGTAGAAGCATTTCCATTCAACTCGATATCATCCACTTGAACAATGAACTCTTCCCTCAAGAATTGCTTTCGACAAACACCACAGAATTTGGAAATGCCAGGGGCCTGTATTGCAAGGAACGACAAACCACAACGTGCTAAGCCAAAATTAACAAGCGGTGATAATTAAAAAACCGCTACAGATGCTTTACTCACCAAATTGATGACCTTCGGTACACCTCGCCCAATCTAGACTCTCAACTTTAATTGAACTACCGCAAATATCGCAGTCTTCCACTTCTCCGTCCAAAAGATCGGAAAATTCCGCTGCGCCGTGGCCAGCAAGCTCATGTAATTTCGAAACGACAATAGAGAACGTAGCTAGGATTTTCTTACTCAACCGACTATTATCACAAAGGTGACGAGAAAGCTTCAGCACCTCTTTCGCTACTCGCATGGTTATCATAATATGTTGGACTTCAGTAGGTACTCCAGGTAAACATATCGTGGATACTAGTATGTCATATCTGTCCTTCAAAGTTTTCGTAGGGAAGTAGGCACCCTTTTTCAATGACTTGGAAAAAGCAAAGGCTTCAAATTCTCCGGTTAGTGAGGTTATGTTAGGAGATAAGCTAAAGTTCAATTCGTCAATGATTGGGTTTCTTTTTCCATCAAGATTTAGTCAGCCAACTCACTCCGTAGCTTTTTCATCTGAAGAGGCGGAGGCCTCTTGAGACTCGTCGATCCCGAAAGAATAGAGTATTTCTTGTAATATGTTCTCTTTTGACGTAGAAGCTATTTCCGCATTTTCAGAATTGTGGCTAAACCACCTTTTAATGCTGAATAAGATTGTTTCTGCACTGACATCTAGGTATGCGTTAGTCGCTGAAGTCGGCACTGGAAGAATAGGCGCTTACGACCAACAGAAGAGCCTCTGGGGAGAGTGAATTTCTCAGTAGTATCACTAAGGCTGCTCAAGGTCACATTAGATTTTTGCTCGTTTGCAGTTGAATACTCGATCATATCGCTAGGATGTAACGAAACGCATGTAGCAATGAGATCGCCCAGAGGAGAGGACGCCAAGCCCCAAGTTTTTGCAATCGCATTCTCTCCTAGATCATGGGCCGCGCTAAATAGAGCTTGGCTCTCAACAATCTGACCTTGCCATGGTGGCGATGGAACGGCCGAATTCTCTCTCAAAGGAAGTTTCAAGCAGGCGGTTGGAGCCCGGGCAGTCGAAAGTAATGATGTAACGTACACTAGAACGTCCTTCGATGATGAGACTTTGAACGCCACGCCTGTGAGAGTCAGCAAGATGGCGTAGAATGGCCTCCAATTCCTGAATATGAAGGATCCAGTGGACAGAAAAGCCGGAAACGCTCACTCCCTAGCAAAGCGAAACTTACCAGAAACGGCATCCCAGCGTCCATCAAGGTCATGTGTTGACACTTCAAAGTTTGAAGCATCTGTTTCCAGCACAGAGAAACAGAGAGCATCGGTTTGAGAGAAAGCAATCAGGAATATGCGGTCTTGATTACCGACTTGTGGACCCCATCTCAAAGGGCCAGCATGCTTTAAGTTGATAGCTTGGTAAGTGGATTCCGACTCAGCGATAGAAAGAGACAAGTGACCGTTTTTCTGTATGTGTCCAAAGATATTCCTTGCACGAAGCTCCGAATTGGAAGCATATGCCAAGGTAGATTGATGGCGCGCACTTTCCCTTCCGGACCAAGGACTCCATGCTAAATGGGAAATAAATCTCTGCTGTTGTACATATTCGTCGAAAATACCTGGGGCATGTACTTGGGAGGTTGAGTTATTATGCACTTTAAAATGAGTGGTCGCCTTGACTGACCACTCCTCGGTAGGAGATAGAGGATCATATGGTGATAGAATGCGTAAAATAGTGATTTCGTTGTTATCATTAGACACTGCTAAGAAGTGTGTGCCCCAATTTAAAGGGCTACCAATCGTGGTTAACGGTCCAGGATAGGACGTTGAAGGACTCCAGGAGAATGCCCTGATACGTTGGCGTAGTCGTAGTCTCTCTACCTTTTCATTTTCGGAACTCCCACCTTCTGTAATCTGCAAGTCCTTGAAGTATCGTTCCAACTCCAAGTTGACGATCAAGACACGCCTCCAGCTTGCAGCGATTCTTGGATTGGACTCTGACACCCAAATTGACAGTACTAGATTTGACGTGAGAATACCAAGAGCACATCTTCGATGCTTGGCTAGTCCAGGAGGCGACCATTCAAGAGCAGCAACGGTGCTCAAGGATATTTCTTCGCCAGTAGAAAACGTCTGGAAAGGCGCAGGTAGCTTGGTGGGAAACTCCGTCTCGGCGAAGACATTCGTCTGAATGCGAATATCATGCCACTGAGCAAGGTGAGGTGATGCTTCTTTATCTGTGCCCTTATGTTCTTCAAGATTCGGGATCTGTGTTTAAAAATTAACTCTTAAATCTCTGAATATTTTAGGCTACGAAAAATTACAAGAATTTCGACGTTCTCACCAGCCGCAACGGCTATTTCACAGTCCTGGGACCAGACAAGACAGTTTAATGCAGACGGCCAGCTGTGAAGCTGAGTCACCCCGGACATTTGGTGCTGTTGATAAAGATAGCATGTTAAGACTAAAGACGCATAGCAGCCTCGTTTTCTCTGGGTTCGCGTAGGAAGGGTGAAGGTTGAGTCAAAATCATCATTGCCGAAGAAGGCCCGAAATGTTCATTAACGGACCGTTTGGGATAGTAGATAGAAAATATTGCGTTTCTAATGCGTATGTTTGATAAATGAAGGACGCTGTAGTAAGTAGTCGCCTATTAGATCTTGCAACACGCTGCTGCTTTTATATTTGTTATAGGAGAGAATCTACGGGTCAATACGCAACTCGGACATTTACCAGAAGCATCTGAAAGCTAAGTGAAGCTATTAGTGAGTTCAAGTGCATGATATAAGTACGTCATTCGTATGCTCTCTATGCCCATAAAATGCACTGAAAATGGTTGATCTTCTCCACGTAAAATACGCGTAGATTGTGAGCTTTTACTTGACCAGCTTAAATAACTTTCCCGCCACTCCATCCCACTCATCATCCCAGCGGTATGAACTCTCCTTGAGTGCTCCCTTCTTCAAGTTCGGCAAATCCGCCTCCCTCTCTGCGAACAGATCAACAAGCAGATGCAGCAGCTCTTCGGTATTCTGAAAACCTCGTCCGTTCACACCTTCTTTAACAAGCTCTGGCCAGGCCTCAAACTTGCACCAACCGACGACCGGCAAGCCTGCGCCAAACATATCCACGACCTTCATTGGAAGGTCAACGCCAGAGGAAGAAGTGTGCAGTGAGACCCCAAGATCGGCGGAACCGAGAAGTAGCGCATAATCCTCGGGCGTGAGCCAGGCTGTCAGAATGACTACATTCAGGAGCTTTTTATCTTGATTAAGAGCCCGGATTTTCGAGAGATAGTGCTCTTTGAATGGGCCTTTACCCGTGATAATGGCGAGAATTTTGGGAAGTTGGGTCTTGGAGGTGACGAGAGAGGAGTAGCTGACTAGCGCGTCGAGGAGAACAGTGAAGTCTTCATCAGCGGTCCAGGAGGTAGGACTCACGAGGAGGCGCCATGGACTTTTCGGGCCTTTGGATAAGTCTTTTGCATATTGGGCTGTTTCGACCAAGCGGGAAAGAAAGGCCGAGCGTTCGTCTGAGTCAAGAGGCTTGAAAATAGTAGAAGGTCGGTCATGTAGGGGACGAGTAGTGATGCCGTACTTCTCTTTGAGTACGCGAGCCATAGCGTTTGTGACAGCGAAATGAGCGAAGGCGAAGCGAGCGAATAAATTTTCGTACAAAGAAGCAATGATTACGAGAGGATGGCTATATCCAAGTTTAAGAGCAAGTATTGAGTACCCGAAATTGTGCCAATCAATTACAAAGTTGGTGTTGCGAAAGAAACAGATAAACTGTGCTATCGCTAGAGTAGGTATAGAAGGGGGATTCTGTAATCATAATTAGTGGCCTGGATATAGAGTGGTAATTAATGGTTGTAGAGGTCTGTGATATTTAGGTACCAATACGCGTAATCAGAAACGAGACGTGCTGATACGATGAGAGCACGTGTTTCCAAAACGAAGGAGACAGCAGGCTTCACACAAAAGAAAGCATCTTCAGCAAATTGACTGCTGATGGATTGTATGAGCGATTAAGAGGTGAAGAGGAACAGTTAAATGATGAAAGGTAAATACGCACGAAATATATAATGAAAAAGTAGATCTCACCTGAACAAGCATCCATTTCGCAGGCTTTGCCCGATATCCCAAGGCATGATACAAGCTCCATGCCTGCCAGAAAGCCTTCAGTGGGGCAACAAAAAGAAACAATAACTTGCTGTTAGTACGAAGCAAATTGGGAATAGGTGCTATTGGAACAATGTTGATCAAGGGACTTGATGCAACGACAGGGTGCACTTCCGATTCTTTATGATATATCAGTATACTGCCGCACATTTCGAAATAGATATTTTCCACTTGCGACTAACCTTGATAACCAATCAGGTCCACCCGACCTCCATGCTTTGCGATGCTGATTGCATGATATTGCATGCGGGGACTCCGGCCGATGTCTCCAAGAACGACAACTTGGGTTGACCCTTCTACCTTTAACGCCTTGTTTGTAGCTCGATGTTTGTTAAAGTAGCCACATGCGGAATCGACAGATTTCTTCTTCTCTTCCTCAGGGACATCTTCTTGGACTAAGTCTGGGTTGTAAGGATCATACTGGGTAGGCAACGTAAACAGGAATAAAGTGACAAGAGAGGAAATTATTAGGGCTACGAAAATAGCGACATCTACAAAAGTCTTGGACGTCCAGTCAAACATCCTCGCACGAAGAGAAAGGGAAAGTAAGCTTAATGCAATTTCTTTGGGGAAGGCTAGTGTTATATGAAAATCGATGTTGGACTGAAGTTCCAGAATGATTTTCGATATGAAGCGTTTGCGCCACACTTTTGACGATCTACTGATGCGGACCCCTGAAGGCCGAGGACGATGCATTTAGAATAGAAACATCGCATCAACATCGCCTGCTGCTCTGTTGTTTGACCTATTCACACAGTCGCAGTCGCCCATTACTGCTGCCATCATTCTTTACCGTTTGACCCTCATGCCGACTGCACCTTTGGCCACGGGTACTGGTCTGCCCAGAACTTAGTGGCGGTGGAATCACATCGCCCTCTTACTCTACATGGCGTCTACATACGCGCTTCCTCTGAACCCAGGCAGTCATGGACATAGTCATAGGTATTCGCGCTCCCACAATCGCGCCCTTTTAGCTGAACGAGCTCCCGCTTGGACCAACGGTAGAACCCTAAAGAAGCCAGCCTCCAGTAACAGCCCCCATGGCCATTCCCATTCTGATTTGGACGACCAATTGCGCATAGACAGCTTGTCGCCCTATACTAACCACTACGACCACTTCCACAATCACTCTCAATCAGTCGATAGCGGCTTTGCCTTCAACCCCTCAATGAGGGGCCGGCCTCGAGGAGAATCAGACCTTGGTCGCCCTCCCCAACGTCCAAGTAATGCTTCGAATGGATATGGATTTTCTCCGATACAAGAAAATCCGGTGGTGGCATCAAGGTTTGTAATAACCCTCTCATCAATCTTGAATCTGGTTCGACTAACCAGGGTATAGTTCATGGTTGAAGTTACCAGAAGTTCTGACAGCAATTCTCATTCCTCTGCCTTATCTATTCGCCTCGTTGGCGTACCCCACCATTCCTATACCCTCGAATCCTCCCTCCGCAATCACCCCCTCTCACGATCGACTGCTACATGCCGTTACTAAGGACTCAGCCGGTATCCAGCTACGAAGCTTCTCCACCAACTCTACACTCATACAAGCATGTACACTCTCCTCGGCGACACTGATACTGGTCGGAATACTGTCCAAGATACGCTCTTTAGATCAGCCGCTGGATCGCCGAAAGAGCAGCTTGGGAAATTCAGAACGTTTAGGCAAGAAATACGAAAGATTCTGGAGTTTTGCTTCCCTTCGCCAAATAGGCGGTAGAATACTCAGTATTCTTCTCCCTTTCTATGCTACTATGCAGCTTGGTGGTTCAAGGACAGCCATTGTTCTTTTAACTGTTGTTGCGACTGGAATCGGCAGCTTCGATATAAGGCCGATGAAACATACATTCTTGGATAATTGGAAAAGAATAATCCGTACGAGGAGAACCACTTATATAGTGCTATTGCTTGGGCTTCTATGCGACTTTCTGAACTTCTCGGAAAATAAACGGGCTCTTATTCTTGGTCATCTTGCTCTCGCTACCTCGGTGCTTGCATTTCCTTCTCCACTGCCAACAGCGGGCTGGTCTTTATTAACCATATCGCGAGGAGCCTCTAGGTTAAAATTGGCTACATCCGAAACCCCATGGGATGCACCAGCTTCTACTAGACTATCTCTCCCGAAACCTTCGTCACCGCTAATTTCATCCCCCGAAGATACCAAACTCACCCTTTTGGCCGGTCTGACACTTAGCCTCTTCACGATAGCTTCCGCTATTGTGCTGTCTACATCACCTCCAATCTCTTATGATGCAATTATATTCTCTGCCTTGTCTGTGGCTTCTGCTACAGCTCTTATTTTCTTTTCATTACCTTCTTCTTTACGAACTCAACGAAAACCCGGCGTTCTCATTGGCTGCATCTTGATAACAGGATTCAGCTACCTGCAACATCCGGGTATCTGGAAAGGGTTTCCTTACATTGATGTTCTATGTGTTTTGTGTTATGCGGCTGCCACATTTGACACAACTACTTCTGTTTCGAAACAAGACGCAGGGGATCACGACCATAAGCATCATGGCGATCATCATCTTCATGGCAATCATTCTAGAATATCTGGATACCTCATCCGTCGAGTTACTTCAGGATCAATCGCTCACAGCATACTTATCGAAAAAGACTCTAGGAGGATTGCGTATTTTGCGATGTAAGCAACATGAGGTCTTAATTGTCATTCAAGTCGATGCGCTAATATATGTTTTATCTAGGCTCAATCTCACATTTATGCTCGTCCAGTTTTTCTACGGTTTTGTGAGTGGTTCATTGGGTCTCTTGACAGACAGTATTCATATGTTGTTTGACTGCGCTGGGCTGGCTGTGGGATTGGCAGCAGCAGTGATGAGCAAGTGGCCGTCCAGTGGGCGATTTCCTTACGGTTATGGCAAAGTCGATACCATTTCCGGCTTTGCTAATGGAATCTTCCTTATGTAAGTGCGCATTCTAGTACTTTTCCCACCCAACCTAACCACTTCCTAGGCTTGTAAGTGTTGAGATTGTATTTGATGCCCTCGAACGACTGTGGGGTGGGCACGAACTACATCGACTCAACGAGCTTCTCATCGTCAGTATACTTGGTTTCATCGTCAATATTGTGGGCCTTACAGCCTTCGGGCATGCCCACCATGGACATGACCATGGAGATCATGGGCATTCACACGATCATGACGGCCATTCTCACGGGGGCCATTCTCACCACCACGACAATGAGAATATGCAAGGAATATTCTTGCATATCATGGCCGACACTCTCGGTTCCTTAGCTGTCATCATTTCTACGCTACTTACCAAGTACTACGGCTGGTCGGGGTGGGATCCCCTTGCATCTTGTATCATTGCGATCCTAATTTTCCTTTCCGCCATCCCGCTTGTTAAGAGTTCTGGTATGCGACTTCTACTTTCTCTTCCCGCGGATGTCGAGTACGGTATCCGCAATGCACTACAGGAAATCAGCTCCCTACGAGGTGTAGTCGGCTATACCGTCCCTCGTTTCTGGCTCGAAGACGCCGGAGCAGCTCACGCAGAAGTGCATGCACATGAGCATAAACACGATCATGGCCATGGCCATGGCCATAATCACGGAGATCACTGCGACCATTCGCATTCTCACTCTCCGCATCATGCTCATGAGCGTGACCACTACCACAGCCATGGGCATGGGCATGAACATAGTCATGATGAGTACAACCACTCTCCCTCTCATTCCCATTCCGATTCACGCTCTCACGCACACACTCACGAGCCCCAGCCACACACACCGGCGCACCAGAAAGTCCTCGGCGTCATCCACATCATTGCAGCTCGCACAGCCAATCTGGAAGACGTGCGTGAGCGCACCGTGCAGTTCTTGAAAGGCAAGGGCATGGACGTGGTCGTGCACGTTGAGCGGGAAGGCGAAGGACGGTGCTGGTGCGGCGGGGGCAGTAGGATTGGTGGATAGCGCTGTCTTTATCAGTGCCACTATTTTCGATCATCTAAACTTTTCTTCATCCATGTTTAAGCTGCGTCCAACGAACCGGCTTTTGTTCAATATTGCGCACTTCCGCGCCCTGTTACGCCATGTTTTTCTTAGGCTACCCGTCACAAGATCCAGCGTAGATAGCTATACTGGATCCTAAAGCCCAAGCAAGAGGAGCGCTGGGCATGGGCACATCAATTGATACACATAACTCTCCACACACACACACACACCAGCCTTCCAATCCTCAAAACCCACCCACCTACCACGGCCACGACCGAAAACATCCGCCGCAACCCCAGCTCCCCCGGCAGTCCCTAGTCCCTGCATCCCCAACCCAGCAGGGAAACCCCTGAAGCAGGAAAAGACGGCTATCACAACGCACGTAATGCCCTTGCAGCAGCGAACCAAGACGCGTGGCGCTCTCGCGCGCAAGAAAACCAGATATCAGACATCCCGTCCTATCCCATCCCAATCCTGCCCTGCCTGCCCACCTGCCCGTGCAATTACTTGTCGGCAGGTTAATCGAATCCCGCCCCCTGGATGGTACGTTATCGGCGCGGATCCGGCTGCCTCCGAGCTGTGCATATAAAACATAACTGTTTGGCCTGAGCCCGCGAGAGAAAACTGGGCGCTGCTGGTTTATTTTTAGGTACTTTACATAGCTGGCGCTAGAGCTGGAGCTAGAAACTTGAGCTAGAATAATAAGCAATGGCATAATAGCGCGCAATGCGGAGTCTCCCGGCCCCTTCGCCGTCGCCGCCGCCGCCGCCGCCGCCCTCTATCTCAACTGCTCTTGTGTAGAGTGGAGGGGGGAGAAGGGTTGGGGGAGCTAGAAGCGGGGCTGATGATCCCCGTTCCGAGGGGCGCGATTGACTTTTCGTAAAACCGCATGCTGGAGCGAATAGAAGGCGCGGCACCTCCCAAGGTTTTTGCAGGAGATAAATTTTTATGGGCGATACGGGCGAGTCGTGCGTTGAGGGTGCGGTCTGGGTGGTTCGTTTTTCTTGGGGTGCAGCATTAGCTACAGGATGTTTCCCATGAATAGTGGGGATGTGCAGCCTGGTTGCATGCTAGGCTGGGGAAAGGATGCATTGCCTGCAAAACCCCGCAGTTTTGAGTGGCGATATTACAAAACGCGATTTAGATGCTTTGTCTGCGGAGGGTCGGGTGGTTCGATATCATGGTGACTTGGATGAGATGTAGCGGCGTTGTACCTATCAGAAGAGAGGATGGAGCAGTCGATTACACATTTCACAACTAAGAATGAGAGATGGCAAGTTATGGCAATCGTAGTGATCCATTCAATTCATTCAACTAAACGTCATGACTCGTAAGTTGCGTTAACTCATCCCTTCATCACACCAATAAAGTTACAATCAGAAATATGCCGCCAGCCAAAAAAAACCAATATGCCTTAGATATCATTTGTACCGATTAACCAATGCCCCCTACCCCACGAGTGAAGTGAGAGTACGCCGTGCCTCCCAGGCCTTGAGGAATACGATGTTGATAGTAACGCCAGCTTCCAATAGCCTAAATAGCCGTTGAGCTTGTAACCCCATACAAAGGCAATCAAAACGTCCTGACAGACGTGGCCTATGATCGACATTTTCCTCCAAAATAATTGACGCAGCTCCGTCACTCTCATCTATTTCTGTGACTCGGCTCTTTTCGTGTCATTTTTCCGCCAGTAGTTTGACAGGTATTAAAAGTAAAAGTAAGAGCGAGGAGACCCCTACCACGTCATGGCGAGTACCTAAACCCGTTGTGCTCAAAGCGCTCGGCAATGCTTTCAGCAATCTCGCGGTCGATACTGCTGCGACGTCTTCGTTGACGCCGCATCTCCATTTCAGCATCCATAAGCCGTCCCTGGATCCAAGTGCGGAACTTTTCGTCGTTCTTGACCGAGTCGGTGTTAAGGAGCTCGGTCAAGGTTGTCTTGATCTTTTGATTGATCTCGTAAAGCTTGTGGCCGTTCTCGCTCTGGTTCTCGTAGCCCATGCTGCTGCGGTGCTCGACTCCTGGGACGGTGGGAATTGGGTAAGCACCCATGGGTCGACTGGATGCTGGAGATATAGGGAATGGCTCAGGGCTAAAAGAGTTGTAATTAGGGCGAGAAGACACTGGTGACGAGGAAAGTGATTGCATTTCCGGAGAGAAGGCCGTCATTGGAGTTGGAGGGGGAATTTGGAGTGAGAGTCGACGACGAAGAACTTCTTGCTGGCTTGAGAGTAGCATGTACTTCTGCAAGGAGTTGTCCTGAGGTAGCAGCGTCAGTAATGGTGGATTTAGGAAATAGCAAGGCTGCATTGAGAGTTCTTACATCAGTCAGGCTATGTCTTGGCGAGGGCGCCATGATATTTTCGACGCGGTTGTATTTCTCGGTGAAGTTATGTGGATTGTGAGGAGAAGGAGAATAAGGAAGGCTTGGATGCGGGGTGGGGGTTTGATATAGGTTGATAGAGGCGCGGTGTGCAAAGCGTGCAGGTTGTGCACACGGGTCTTGGATCTCGAATTCTCTGGACTGACCGGGAGGGCAGCTACTAGGGCGGGAGAAGGCATGGGTAAGGCTATGTTTGGTTGGTGGGCTGAAGTGGTAAGGTGATATCAGACGAGGCTGGTGGTGTGGTGGTGTGGTGGTGTGGTAACAGGATATGCAAGTGGTTTTGTTGGTTTTGACAAAATCCTTCATTACGATAACGGGTATATAACGATCTAATTTGTATTACGATCTACACGCCCTGATCAAGACTTTTTTGGTGTAATTAACGATTATCTGACTTTCGACGATATCGTTAAGCTCTACCACCAATATCGGTATAACCGGTCGTATAGGAAGGGGGTATACCCGGCCCGTGAGGAAAATCTATACCCTTTACGCTTTAAGATTTACTTTTTATTAAGTTTTTACTGCTTATTCACGCTATACTTGACTCTTAATACAACCATACCATTGGTATTACGATACGGAGTACATTTGGCGCCAAAACCCATACCGTACTAAGGAGTCTTGTTTGTAATAGCAATTCAAGTCCTTTGGGGAAGTTACGGCCGGGGAAAATAACCGGACATTCGGATTACGTTCCTGACAGCAGCCTTGAGGTTTGGGCCCTTTTATCGATGCAGCTCAGCATTATTCCAGGCTCCTGTAATGGCAATGACATTCGATCGTTGAAACAGCCACCAGAAGGATCTTTTACAAGGGGGTAACATGTGCGGATTGCTAACGTATGGAACCTTCACTGCCTCGACGCTGGCAATCCGCACATGTACCCCCCTTGGACATGGCCGCGGACCGTGAACCCGGCACCCTGGCAATAATAAAGCCCAGGCCGTAATTCTTTGCAGGATTCAGTGCGGCAGTTGAACAACTGAAGAAAAATCCGGTTCCTGCTCACCGGGCAAGGCTTGGGGGAGCTTGGGGGCTTAGAGCGGCTGCTTGGTGATGATTGGCCGCCATGTAAGAGGCTGTTGATCGCTTCCCGTCTCAAGATTCCGAAACCGCCTAGGCTCGTCGGCCAGCCGTTGCACGCGAGACCGCAAACGTCACAAGCCCATGTGATCTTTCAGATGTCGATGCCATCGTCAACTACGGGCCTGCCAAGCAACTCGGTTCCTGTCTATCACCAACGGGGTCCGACCTCTCGCACTTTTGCTGATACCGGTTGTACCTGCAGGCTGCTCAACAGTAATATTTCATGGTGAGCAGTGACCCATGCTGCCACTTTCCCTCTCGGGAGTTGAGAGAGGCTACGTTTGTGAGATGGTGGCAAGGGTATGACGTCGTGAGAGTAACCCACAAACTCCACAAGTCCACGCACATGAAAACTCTTCTTCGACACCCTCGGGTCACAGCCCACCCATCACGAAGATAATTGTGGGCTCCTACACAAACCCTCGCCGTTTCTCTCTCTAGGGTATGAATTTTAGAGTCGTTGAATGCATGGTTCAAGCTTGCCTCGGTGCTGGTTGGAGAGCATAGCGTTGCCGTTGGCTGTATGCTATTGTTGAGTGGGATGATATTCAGCCTTTTCACCTAAATTGTAGATATCCGTATTCTCAAACCCGATCTTGTGCGATCCCATCGCGATTGCGCTTTTTTTTACAAACAGGCCGATTGCTCCATCGGCGATGGCGATCGTCGTTTCTGACGTGTGGCTGAGGACAGCTTATGATGCCATTCCCGCTCGAAATAAGAACAGCGCCTCAATCCTGACGCCTCAAACGCCTCACCTGCCACAAACCATTTTGCTACTCATAAAATAAACGTAAGTTTTGTTTCTTTCACGTGGACCATTTAATCCCCTATCGGTGGACACTCGATAGACGTTCTGTGTGCAAGGCTAACCTGGGGTCATGTTGCTGGGATTCGGACACACCCGACGTCATGCTGGCCGAGCACTTCTTAAATAGGTCGCTATTTGGTCTTCGGGGTGAATTTCCAGACCAATGGATATCCTATAACCTTCACCACACTCTCCGTTCTAGGAATCCAAAGTTGATCTGCATCCGCAGACTCCTGAACTCCAAGCGCGCAATTTCTTACGATCGGGACGTCGAATATCTACTTACCGTGTACAATGTTCACAGCGATTAGGTTTAGCGCATCCCTTAGTTGCTTGTTGGGTGGTATAAACGGAGGTGACAGGTAGCACATGCCTGTTGAGATACTCGTATTAATCCCTAGCCTAGAAAGCTACCTAAGCTCGTCCCCGATACTAGGAAATACTCCAAGCGCTTATGGAACCGAGTCCTAGACTGTGTTAAAGCACTAAGGAGTCCTGCGGAACCACCCATGAGTCGCTGGAATCGCTCAACGAAGAACCGAGACTTCCGCACAATTGTGTGTTGATTCTACTCGATTATTTTAGTCGTAGCCGGACCTGTGGTGTACTCATATTTCCACGCAGATCCTGTCTTATGACAAAGGCATGATCTCGGCGGTTGCAGTGACTCTCTTTGAGACTGAGTGATAGTGCTTTTGACCTCGAAATTTAGATTCCTCTCGTTTTCGTAGGGAAATGAATAACGTCTACACTAGAAACAGAAACATCAACATAACGAAAAGACGGGCAAGGTAAAAAACGCAGACTAAAATGCCGCGGAAGAGCACACCAGCTGACCATTTCACCTTATCAACTAATCACTGCAGTGACCCCGTCTTCCAAACTGGGCTGCACTTGTTTGGGGCGCGCAATACGGCATCTCCGTACAGGAACGTCTAGAACTTCCATCTCATCATTAGACTTTCATGATTATGAAATTGTTGCACACGTGCAGAACCGCGACCATACGCACGCCGATACTCCTTTGAGGTGTCACAGTGATATCGCCTTGCATTTATCGATCGATCAAGCTCGTTCAACCCAATTTCCAACTCATTCCTTGATCAAGTACAGTCAGAGAGACCTCATCCAGCTCGGACTGAACCTCTGCTAGCTGGTTGAGGACTTTATCGTGAAGCTGTTTGAGTTCGGTGTCTACTGCAGCGAGGAGGCCTTGAGCTTCCAAGTAATTACTATTGACCTGCTTACAGTGGGCCCTAATTTCGCTCAGAGTTTGCGAGTTTCTGAAGAAAGATGAAATAATGAGGTACATAACGCCAAGAGCAACGAGGCGAGCTAAGAATTGGTAATATGGATAAATAAATGGAATCATAGTTGAGACCAGAGACTGTGAAGCGTCAGTGGGTATGAGTCTCATAATGGAAAGGATGTTGTCTGATGTATGCTTGTTGAAAAAGTTCAAATTGAGCGGATGCTGTTAAAGTGGTACTACTCCCTGTGAAGTGTTTATATGAAGCCATGTACGCCTGAATTGCCAACTTGTCGACAACGCGAACGGCCCTAATTGTTCTCCCCACACGCCGGTCTAGCGGACAAACGAACTAACAAATAGATTTGGCTCTTAGCGTCCTAGACGGTGCCTAACGTCCTGTGCTTGACGGGCGATCCGGCTTAGCAGGGAGGTTAGCAGCTGGCGAAGGCGCGTCCATCGACTACCTTCCATCTCATTCAACTCCACACGAACTGCCAATGTCACTCTTGATCCTTCCTGCGCTCACTCCAGAAGCCCTTTCCGTAGCTGACAAGGATTTCCTCGCTTTTAGCAATACCCTTAGATCTCTTCCCACTCCTACCGGCACTAAGCACATATACTCCCATTATCTTCTCGGACTTTCCATTACCGGTGTCTACCCACATCTCCCTAAATTCTGCATTTGGTCCTGCAGGACTTACGCCACGATAATCATTGATAAACCTGGCCTCGTTACCAAACTTTGTCGCATCCACGCCAATACCCAAATCGCGGTCGAGGGAGAGATCATAATCAGAGTTGGGATCTGCATCTTCTTTTCCATGAACAAAACCAAGGTAAGGAAGGATGAGGGTATCCGGTGCGAGGTGCCGCACTGCGAAAAGGCCATGCTGCCCGTTAGCAGGATGCGAGGGATCCCATATAGCACCAATACGAACGACTTGAGAGGGTCCTAGAGGTAAGCTAATAGTAGATGATAGAGTGGAAGTACTGCCAATAGAGTTCGGTGCGTTTAGATCAGTTGAGAGGGCCTTTGAGTAGGTTGGTGCGCGGATGTATGTGACCTCTAAAGGCCATCCTTTGGGAACGCCTGAGCCTGCCACTGACTTGGTCGCTTTTTCGTTCTTTCCGGAAATTGATTGCGATAGATTCCTACTTGGTGTTGGCATTTTGGTTTCCGTGCTAGCGTGATGAAGGTGGAAACTCTAGCGAACTCGCTGTGCGTTTCGCCAAGCAAACATTCACGCAGACCTTCAAGCTCTGGTCGATCTGCTTCCTTAACTTGGCATCCGCAGATCGATCGAGTCAACAGGAAAAATAGCTCGGCGCCAAGGTTGAAAATTATGTGAGACGCTGCCAGTGGGATATGCCGAAACTCTGCTTAAGGCCAGGCCGTGTAGGACCCGAGCAGTTGTGAGTGACTGAAAATGACCGTCTGGTGCTTATTCAACGTTGACAACAACTATCTAAGAAATCGATGCACTTCGTTAATGTATTCCATCAGCTGATGGTGAGCATTCTCACTAAATTAGTCACGACTCCTTGGACGAAAATATCCATGGACGAACTCCTGAGGTTGTTTCGGACGGCAAAGTGGCATATATCAGATGTTAGCTTTACTAAAAGGAGAAAGCGGTCGTGTGCGCGGACGTGTATTTTCTTGTGCGCGTTCGTCTCCCGCGTGCGCCATTCCAGACTCATCTCCGGAACTCGAAGATCCACGCAAGCGACCCATCCTGTTGGTCACCCACAGTAATAATAGCGCTCGGTTGCGAACGTGGAGTACCGTTTTCTGGCAGGTTTGGAGCGAAAGCGCAGCGGGAAAAAGCGGAGAGTGGAAATGCAAACTTACAAATTAAAATTGAGCTATCGAATCATGCGTTGGCTTGAACAGCGCAACGCCCAGCCACCGAACGATCGTAAAGTCTAACACCAGCTCAGGAGAATAGGGATGAGTTAGCTGGTCAGAGTGTGAACTATCTCAGGTGCTCACTTACCAAATATCAAAGTCATCCAAAGAAACTTCACGGATCAATAATTTGCCACCAGAGGCGAGGCCTCAGCAGCTCCGTGCAACCAAAAATTTTCCCTTTTCCGCTCGTAGGTCATGCAGGAACCCGTTCTCCTTACTTTCGTTTCGACCAATCGCCTTAACTTGACCTCAAGCAGCAAGAGGGTTTTTCATCTAACATCCAAAGAAACTAACCAAGGATAAGTCCCTATATTTGGAGTTATGCTAGTGCTTGAACTCTTCGAGAACAACGTGCGCAGATCGTACTTCCCGTCTACGGCGGCGAAAACGCTTACGCCTCTAGGTCAAAGCAACCCCCAGATCGATCTTGGAGACCCAGCAGAGCCTCCCACATATGCAAGAGGAGAGCTTGTATTCGGGCTCAGTGCACAAGAAATAGTTACATCTAGCGTTTAATGTCTGTCGTGATCGCCGGCAGCGTTGTGAAACGGTCGGTTAGAGCCTCAGTCCCCAGACCCGCACAAAGGAGTTATTAATCTTTTGTGCGGCACGTCATAATTTTTCCAACCTCAGCAGTGAGGTGTTAACCAACATACCGCTGAGTAAGTGTGAGCAAGCAGACCACTTCGGCTGGACCGGGCGGTTGCATTGACAACTGGAGAGCGTTCCGAGCCCTTGATAGGCCAAGCGGCAGAAGAGAAGCAGGCACACACATGGGATGCTGCCCATCCCCTGGCTAGCACAAGACTGTTGATAGTGCTCTGCAATTTCGTTTGAGGCGGCAATACCAACGCTGATAGGAAAGTGTTAGGGGAGTGTGGGATCCGTCAATAAATAACCCCGACAGCGGGTTTCGGTCCCCAAGCTCCGCACACCCCTTTTCCGTATCCTCTAGCCGGAGCGCCGCGTCCTTGGCCGCCTAAGCCCAAACGAAAGAAACAAGTCCAATGTCCAATTATACCTTGCTTGTGGAGCCAGCCACTCGTTGCCAGTGAATCAATTAGCCTAAGTCATATAAGATGCGTCGACGCTCACCCATCGTCCTCTTCTTCGTCACCACACACTCATTCACGAAACAACACACCGGTCTTCACCGATTTCACTCGTTTAATCAACAAACACGCTTACAACCTCAAACCCTCTCCATCACCAGTAACTCCGTTTACCGTTTTACCAACGTTAATAATTAATACCGTCAACATGCGTTTCTCCACTGCTGTCGCCGCTTCCGCCGCCTTCGTTGCTGGTGCCAATGCCTGGGGCAACTACACTGGCCCAGTCTACACGACTGAGGTTGTGACTGCCTACACCACCTACTGCCCGGAAGCCACTGAGATCACCCATGGTGGCGTCACCTACACTATCACTGAGGTTAGCGAAAAACGGAGAGAATAGATTCTTGATCACGTGATGCTAACTGGAATACCAGGCCACTACCTTGACTATCACCAACTGCCCATGCACGGTTACCAAGCCCGTCAGCTCCGCTATTGTCACCTCGTGCACCAGGTACATCTATAAAACTTCGAAGTCGAGGTCTTGCTAACAAGTTTCAGCACCCCGGTCCCGGGTTACTCCAGCGTCGCTCCAGTCTACTCTAGCGTTGCTCCAGTCTACTCCAGCGCCCCCGCCTACAGCGCTCCTTATGTCAATGCTAGTACCCCAGCTTACACTCCTGCTACCAGCGTTATCGGCACTGGTTCACACCCTCCTGTCGCCACTTTCACTGGTGCTGCTAATAAGGCTTTCGCCGCCTCCGGTGCCGGTCTCGCTGCCGTCTTCGGCTTCGCCGCTTACATCTTGTAAACGGCTTGTCTTTGGTGGCCTGCTGAGCATAGGATCATTTCGATGTTCGGCGGGTTGCTTGCGGATGGGCAGTTTCTAGGGGATTTGGTTTCTCTCACAGTCAGTGGCTTCGGGCTCTTCATCACGATCTTCATGCGTTGCGATGGGAGTCCGGAGTCATTCTTCCAACGGTGCGGCGCATCGCCTTTACGCAAAGGAGACTGTACTTATTGTACACCTTAATTTCTTGTTTACGCTTGGTACATCGATGGAAGGGCTCCTGCCAAAGCCTAAGGGGACTGTTTAGTGTGTGGTCTGGCAATCTTCATGTTCATAATAACTCTAGCACTCTTGGTAATATTTCCTGGAAGAGTTTGGACAAGCTTAATGACATGGTTCCGCTACTTTATTCTTCTGCACGCCATTCCATTGGTTGCCTTGCGAAACGTAATGTTAATTGATATCCTTTTATGGGAGTTTTATTGGTCTTCCTGTTTGCGATGATATACCAATGCGGCGGCTTATAGAGTCTGTTACTGCCTCTTAGCTTAGATTCAGGGCCGATTGTTCAAGAAGACGCATTGCCTGGGAAGCCAAGTTTTGGCCCAGCACTTTTTTGATATTGTTGACCTCTGAAACAGACGTGGATTCGTAGACTACTAGGTAGAGGTTTCGCAGCTAATGTTTGGGCGTAAGCCAAGCGAAGTCTGGCGCAAGGCTGCCATGTGGGCCCTCAATGAACCCAGTGCGGGAAATTACGCTCGGCTCTCCTCCATTTGGAGAAATGGACTACACCGATTACCTGGGTCACCAATCTTTTGATATTAACCCTAGCTCGCGAGCGCGCTTCAAATTGATTGTGGAGGATTTGGATAGTGGCAACGCTTGAGCTTCGGGACGCGTAAATGAGTGGGTTATCAAGTCCAAGACGCCGTGCACTGACGTTATCTCCATCGACATGATACTAAAACCCACTTGGGGAAGTTCGCGTCAGGACCTGGCAAAGTCTTTGTGCAAGTCCTCGTATCTCACTCGAAGCGTGTTACCATATTGATACTCATCTGCGTTAAAGCGTCGGATGGCGCCAAAGCACTGGTGTCATCGTCCCTCTCCACGACATTCGACAACACAGTAGATTCCCCGCTTTACCAATTTGCGTCCCATGTTGTAAATACTCGTGGGATATCATGCATATCCTATCTATATTTTGTCATCTTCTACTCAGTTTTGACTAAGATCTGTCCTTCCTTCGTTCAAAACATTTCCAGAAAGTCCACATAAGCATGTCGGTTCTGTATCATGGTAAACGCGAGGATATTTTTATCTCTCCTACCACATAATTTCCCATTTTCAATACGAGTTGGCGGTACTCCATATGCAAGGAGTCTACGTTCTGACCCGTCTTCATCACAAAAGAAACAGTGGATCATTCGCTGTAATCGGACTCTGTTCTACCTATGTTGCAGTCTACATGCCAAGACATATGCACCATATAGGCACCTTACTATCTGCATGTGGCTCTCGCATGGTGGCTGTCGCATGGTGAGCAGGCAATTGATTGTGGTCCTGTTATGTTTCATTTACGCTTACTCCCTTACACCGAGACCTGAAGGCTTGCTTTAGATGTGATATGTCCGAACTCGATAAAATCCGAAACGCACGCAGGATTAAACATGTTATTTCTAGTTCGATGCTGCTCAGATTAGCATTGCAGTTGTTTGTCTCCTCGGTTCGATTAAGCTGAAGGTGAATTTCCCCCGGCCAAAACACACATTCGTCATTTTAGGCTAATTGTAACAGAGCGTCGGAATGCAGAGGCTTATCGTACATTCAACGGAAGTTCTTTCTGCACGTTTAACCCTATCCATTGCTAATGCGTTGACTATGAACATCGACATCCAATATCCGTGAATTGTAGACGTTCATGCGTAGAATTTATGTATTGAGTCAGGGGTTATATATCTTCCATAAAACATCACTATTTGCAGTCTATTTTTATCAAAACCTCAGCTTGATACATTCTAGCGTCTTTATTTGCTGCCAAACACTTCCGGACATGATCTACCATGGAACGGAATGCTTCCGTCTCCTTCCCCACGCAGCGGAATGAATACTCCGCCAAAGCAACAACTCTTAACTTCTCCAATTTACTTCATATAATCCCCAGAGTATGTCTGTTCAAAAAGTCGCCCTCATTACAGCTGGCTCTGCAGGCCTTGGAGCCCAAATCGCCCGCGTCTTTGCTCCAGACTTCCGCGTTGTACGTGACCCCTCTTCGCATTAGAATAGCCATCTACCTTGCCATTAAGCATCGCGTGCAGCTCAATCACATCACTCAGCAATCACTGATGCTCCAATTCCCCGATGGCAGGTAATCAACTACGCCAACAACACCGCCCGCGCCGAATCCCTCCTGCACGAGCTCTCCCAAATTCCATCCACACACCAGCAACCCTCCACTCCCCGCTTCCACTCCGTCCAAGCCGATGCCTCCGACAAGCCCTCCGTGCAGCGCCTCGTTGAGGAAACGGTACAGACGATGGGCCGGCTGGACGTAGTCGTCTCCAACGTTGGCTGGACGCGCATGACGACGTTCCTGAACCTGGAAGAAGGCGTTCACGACGAGGACTGGGACAAGTGCTTTTTGCTCAACGTCAAGACGCATTTGTGGCTAGCGTATGCGGTGCGGAAGCATTTGGATGAGACGGAGGGCACGTTCATCTCGACGGCGAGTGTGGCTGGTGTTAAGCCGAGTGGGAGTTCGTTGGTGAGCGCACTTTCCACCATCTCCGGTTTCAGAATAACTACTAACTGCCAGTAATATGTAGGCATATGCTGTCACGAAGGCGGCGCAGATACATCTGGCGAAGTCCCTGGCTGTTATTTGCGCACCTAAAATCAGAGTAAACTCGGTGTCTCCTGGTTTGATGTTGACAGTAAGTAATCGTCGTGCCCTTGCTCCATTAGTGCACATAACAGAAAATCCCTGGCAGGAATGGGGCATGAAGTTTCCAGAGTCAAAACGCGAGGCCGCGAAGAACAACACCAAGCTGAAACGCTTGGCAACTGTAGAGGTATGTCGACTCTAAATTCAAACTCAAAGCCTATGATCTGCTCTTCCGAGTGCTTCTTCACTATCTCTGGCAAGCGGACAAGATACTTATTCGACACAGGACGTGGCAGATCAGGTTCGGACATTAGCATTGAGTCGATCAGCGACAGGTCAGAATCTATGTATAGATGGAGGCTTGTCGCTATAGAATGTAAAACTATGGAGTAAGACCGACACATGAGATCGGGCTAGAAACCATCTTAAAGTTCCCTAAGCTTATGGTTCGGTGCATTGAGAAGAAGACACTAAGCAGCTCTCAAGTGCTCTTCAATGCTCAACTAGAGAGCTTAGAGACTAGCCCCCTCTAACACTTGGCTAAGGTACCTAACAATGTCTCCATCAATCTCTCATGTTCCAGTAATTTTTCCAAGTTTGGCCTGTCTTAAGGCGAAGCATCCCATCCAAAGAAACGACGTGCGAGTATTCAATAATACTATTTTTTGTTGCAATCTACAGAGATCTAAGAGGTGGCCCTCAAAATCGCTCATCTACAATGCCTATCGCCGCAAACTATGCAACTAGGCCCCTCCCAAGCCCGTGTTTCCACAACCGCACCCTTCGATGCACCCTTAACCTGAAAAAGTGGCACACGCCGTCTAAAGAATAATGATACAAGCAGGCTAGCCCACCATTACCACCACCACCGCTGCCCCTCTCACAAAGCCAGTATGCACACCGATCTCCAGATCTGCTCTAATCTCTAGTTTTGTTTTAGCGCGGTGCATTACAGCATCGACTTAATGCCCTTCGCCCCCGCTAATGCTGCCGCTGGTGCGGGCTCCGGGACCAACTCAGGATCGCGCACGGGCTCCGATTCCATCTCCTCGCCCGTCATCTCCTCCTTAGCGCCGCCCTCGTCGCACTCATGGATGATCTTGCGCCAGCCCAGCTCCTCGGCAGGGTCCTTGACATACTCCATAGTGGGGAAGTAGTGCTCGTTCTTCTTCATGGTGGCGACCCAGGGCACGTTATCGAACGTCATGACCTTGAGCCTGAAGTACTCGTTGTCGCCGATCTTCTTGACCTCGCGCAGGAAGGCGGTCAGGTCGGGCGTCGGGACGCCGTTGACGTGCGTGAGGAAGCTGGTCGGCGCGAGTCCGTACATGTAGGCCGGCGACCCGCGCGCGCGCGCCGACACGTACACGTCCGAGTGCACCTTGCTGATCTGCTGCCGCACGGCGTGGTGCGGCCGGTGCAGCGTCGCGCCGCAGAAGATGACGGCCCGGTCCGTCTCCAGGTCTTCGGTTGGCACGGTGGGCACCTTGATACGCATCTGCTCGCGCTTGCGCACCACGACCGCGTCGAGCACGTCGTTGTCGTACATGATGTCGAGGTCGGAGACGCGCGTGATGAGCTTGCCGTTGAGCGTCAGGATCACGTCGCTTTCTTGCAGCCCGTGCTCGTGGCCCGAGTCCACTTTGCGCACCATGAAGAGTTGGTGGCGCTCCGGGTCTTCGTGTTCGACTTTCTCGATCCATTCTGGTGGGTCGTTAGTATCCGAACTTTAGTTACGAGCTGCTACCGATGGCTTACTCTCAGAAACACCCATGATCCGGACCTGGCTCATCTGTACGGTGTGCGTTTCGATGTTCAGGATCCTAAGTTTGGGCGTGTTACCCTTCTGGATTTCTTTCAGAACGGGTAGAACCATTGGTGTTGCAAGGCCAAGGTGATATTCCATGTCCTTGCCACTGTGAGGTGATCGTTCACCGAGGTAGGTCAGCCACAGTGCCTGGACAGTGCCATCTTCTGCAATCAAGACTCCGCTACCGCATTGGGTAGCGAGACCCGTGTCAACAGTCACTGCGTCTAGATTGATAGCCCTGTATCTTGGGGTTGAAGCGCTCGCAGGAATGGCAACAGTAGTGATATCTGTTACAACAGTCTTTGCCACGACTGGCCGGAGGTTTTGGTTGAATCCAAAGAAGATGGTCTCTTCTCCTTGCTTGATGAAATTGGTGGAAAACTTAGGAGTTTTAACGGGAGCGTCGACAAGGGAGGTGTCGTATTTGATGATGGCGTAATTTTGAAGTGGGTGCATAAAGACAATAGTGGCATCGACAATGATAGAGTCGGCAATAGTGAGAGAGATGTCGCAAAGGTTATAAGGAACAATGGCCCTGGAAACGATGACCAAGCCCTGATCAGCATCAACGACCAAACCATATCCAATCTTTCTAGCTCTTGGGAAGCCGTCAAGCTTGACAGGCATGGAAGCAGACACTCGAACAAAACTCCGAACGATGTCGACAGCCTCGGGATGCTTGGCACTGTCCATTCGGATGAAGTTGGCTTTCCGGGGAACTGGAGGGGTCGGAGCAATAGCATCAGCAATAACGGTGAAGTCCCAAAGCCCCGTCTCGTCATTGCGCTTGGCTAGCCTCATCTTTGCATGCCAATGGCGATCAATAGTAATGATGTTAGTATTAGATGTGTGCAAATCTCGAAGATGTTTGTACATCACCACAACACGAGAACGATCTGATTTCCTAGTCAGTCAAGAGTACTTTCGGGGGGGGGATCTTA
>Ga0307515_10001720_pt1 | contig 48702 bp, 40 predicted proteins | sample 17_EM_MG_FD_194513 | JGI IMG/M metagenome (GOLD analysis project Ga0307515, IMG submission 194513) | Populus trichocarpa ectomycorrhiza microbial communities from riparian zone in the Pacific Northwest, United States - 17_EM | ecosystem: Host-associated > Plants > Roots > Unclassified | place... | reverse complement strand
ATACTATCTATCTTAGTATCTCTATATAAAGTATGCTCCTAGTATATAGTCTAATATATCTATTTCTATAACCGTCTTTAGTCCTAGTTAATAAATCTTAAAAACTAGCTCCTAGGTAAATAACTCTTTAATCTTCTTAAAGAGTTTCTACTATTCCTCTTCCTATGCCTATAGTTCTTCCTTCTTTATTAATCGCGTAAGTGGTTTAATATCTTTTAACTACTACGCTATAAACCTTCTACAGTAATTGCAAACCCCTAAAAATAATCTTAATTGCGTAACGTTCTCTAGTTCTTACCAATTTACTATAGCTTTAATCTTCTTTAGATTTATGCTAAGTTGGCCTAGTTTAATAATAAATCTAACGAAATTAGTCTTCTTAGTAAAGAACTTATATTTCTTAATTGCTACTAGCATTTGTTCTTCCTATAGTCTCTTTAAAACCCATTTAACATATTCCCTATATTCTTCCTTAGTTATTAAGTAGATAATAATATTGTTAAGGTATACTATAACAAATTTATCTAAGTGTTTTTTTAATACATTGTTAATATATTTCTAGAATATTACTAGTGCGTTTATAAGCCCGAATTATATAACTAATAATTTATATAGTTTTTCCTTTAACCTAAAGGCTGCCTTCTATTTATTACCTTCCTTAATTCTAATCTAATAGTACGCCTATCTTAGATCTATCTTTATAAAGATTTACGTATTGCTTATCCTGTTTTAGATTTCGCTAATTAAGGGTAAAGGATACCTATCCTTTCTAGTAATGCTATTTAATTATCTATAGTTAATACACAGCCTTAGTTTACCATTCTTTTTTGGTATAAATAGTACTAGATAACCTGCTAATGACTATAATAGTCTAATATATCCCTTTTATAAGTTTTCTTAAATAAACTCTTTTAATGCTCTACCTTCTTCTTTAGTAAGCTTATAGATTAAAAAGAACCTTAGACTTATTCCTAGTTCTAATTCTATTTTATAGTCCTATGCTATATACTCTAACAGCTTTTTACTCTTAGGTGACTATAGTTTCTTACTATACTTATAGTATCTCTTTAGTATATAGCTTAGCCCTTTTTCCGTTTCTTTATAGGTCGCTCCTACTTAGTACTATACCAACTTGGCTTATTATTATATCTTACGGCGTTAAGTATCCCTAATATTAACCTGGCCTATAATCTAATTAATCTTTAGATTATATTCCTATAACTAAGGTATTCCTAATACTGCCTTATTATTCCCTAATAGTAATATATTAAAAGATATCTTAATTTATCTCCCTTTAATAGTTAACTAAATAGGTCCTGTTTTAAGATTAATAATACTTCCTCTATAGGCTATCGGATCTCCTAAAATTGTTATTAATAGGTAAGGACGTTCCTTCTACCTATGTAATAACCCCATTCTTTTAACTGCTATTAGCGAGATATAGTTCCTTATTACTCCACTATCTATTAATGCCTTAAACTGTTAATCTTGCTATTTAACTTATAAATTTAGGTATTGTCCTTAAATTCCTTTAAGGGTCTAAGGCTCTACTACTAGCTCCCTTTAGTCCCGTAGGCCTCTACTTTTCCTAACTATTAGCTACTAGATTCTGTTTATACTTAGTCCAACTTAGGCTAATACTTAGTTCGTTTTTTATCTTTAATATACTATAAATAGGTGTTCTCTAAATATTCCCACCATTATTGTCTATCTAGGCATTCTTCCGTAAGGAATCTTCCTAGTTAAAGTGTTAAGTCCCCTTATTCTTAAACTTCCACTAGGTGCCAATTATACATATACTTAGCGTTTTAATATTTTGCCTTATCCGTCATCTAATATATCCTTATTAGATACTTCTAATTTTTATCTTTTAGTGCTCTATATATATTATACGCATTATCCATATATACTATCTACGATAGTATATAATATACTTAGTGTCTTAGGTTAACTCTTGGCTTATCCTTATTCTTAAGTTTAAACCTTTCTTATATTAATCTAAGCGTTATAACTTTGTTTACGGGTACTAAAATTCGCCTTTTACTTCTCTAGTCCTCTAATTACTCCTTTAAATCCTTTAATGTTATAATTAAGGCTCCCTTAATATAAGTTATAGCCTTCTTTATAATCGGGTAGTCTTAAATAACTTTTTTATCTAACCACATATAGAAATCTTCCCACTTATTATTATGTCGTTACCTATACTACTTTTAGTACAGCTGCTTAAGTATATATAGTTTATCTATAAGAAAATATCTCTTTATTACTACGTCGTAACAGCCTTTAGTATATTATTCCTTAAACCTAGTAGGGATCCCTAGATCCTCTTTTTATTCTAGTTTAATAAGCTACTTAGCTCTTAGTATGCCTGCTCTAAGCCTATTAGTAATTCTTTATACTAGCGCTTTGTCCCTCATACGTCTTAATATACTAGATCTCTTATCTAGTTTCTGTTCTTACTATAAGGTAATTCTTACTCTAAATTCCTTTATGGTTTCCTTTATATCGCGTCTTATAAGTAGATCCTTAAAGTCTCCTTACTTCTTAATCTTGGTATTAACTTTTTAATCTTTAGGCTAAATACTATATTCCCCTAGTAAGTCTTCTAAGTCTATATATTTGTCTCCCAGTCTAACTACTATTTATATTACGGATTCTCTAATCTATAAAGAAGCCTCTCGCCTTTTACTTGTAGGTGTCTTAATTTATACTCCAAATTCTTAGTCCCTTAGATTCTTTAATCCTAAGCTTACTTCTAACTTAAGCTTAGCTCCCGCCTTAGTCTAACTAGACGTCCGCTGTATTCTTATCTCGTCTTAAAAGTCTTAAATCTTACTTATCTCGTCTTAAGAATCTTATACTATTAGGAATTCTTATCTTAAGCTTATTTATATATCTTTAAACTAAGCTACTGCCCTACTCTATTAGTTTTTGTCCGTTATAGGTCCTTAGGTATACCTTATCTTACTTTAAGAATCTTAGTTATCTCTTATCTCGTCTTAAAAATCTTAAGCCTTTAGCCTTTTACCTTTATTAAGTGCCAAAGTGGTTCGCTATCCTACTTCTCTTATATCTTACAAAGCGATAGATATCGTATCTAGTAGGGTCTCGATCCCTACTAATATTCCCTATTCTATAGTAGAATTATCCTCTACCTCTAGTATAATATCTCTAAGGTCTATATACTCCTAGTAAGCTACTTCTATTGCCTTATTATTATAAAATATTTCACCTATATTAAAGTTATTATCCTTAATATCTAATCTGCGAACTAGTTTATTGGTTTCTTTACACTCTATAGATTTTAGCTCCTATAGCTAATAGCTTACACCATACTTAGCGTCTTTATAAATTTGGTATGCATTATTATAATAGAATGCAAAACTTCTAATTAAATACTCTTTTATTTCTTGCAGTATACTATTATCCCTCTATACGTATATATCTTCTACTATTAGTCTAGTTCCCTTTATTATATAGTAACTCTAACTATCTTTATAATCCCTTACAAAGTAACCCTATTTTCCGCAATTTATGTAAGCTCTATCTCTAAACTATTAACTTTACTATAGAGTCCGCCTAAACGTCTTCTGCTATTAAGATCTCTAGTTTAGCCTCTGCTCCTTAGTCCTGTAATTACTAGATCCTTAACCTTTAGGTTTTTATAGTTTCTTACTCCATCTCTTATAGGCTTCTTTAGTACTACTTAGGTCTATTAGCTTTACGCCATACTATAGTTTCTAACTTAGCTTTAGTCGTTGCGTGCTCTACGTCTTATACGACTATAAAACTCTATCCTAACCTCTCTTAGTCTATTCCCTTTAGTAAATCCTATTATCGATCTTTATCGCTTAATCTATTAGTTCCCTTAGGGTGTCCGCATCTTTTATTAGAATAACTACGTCCTAAACTTTAGCCTTAAGTCCCTGCTTATACTATACCATAAGCGCCCTATTATTCCACTTAACTTATATTACTAATATTTAAAACTGCATTATATACTTAATTGCTAAGGTTCGCTATATAATATCTTAAAGTTTTCTTTCCGCCATAGTTACTACCTCTGGGTCTCCGAATATTTATATAAGTCGTTCTATAAATTCGTTCTAGCTTAAAAATATAAACCGTACCTCTTAGTTTATAGTTGTTATCCCATTTACTTATATCTCTATAAGGTAAGACTTAAACCACTTAAGTGCTCTTCCTATTAAGAATAACCCTATATACGCTATTTAATCTATAGGTATTACCAGCTTTGCTCCCTTTTACGTAACTTTAAAATATATTTGCGTAAGGAATCCTTTAAGCTTTAATCTCTCTCCTAAGAATCTTTTAATTAATAATAACTTAACCTTTACTACGCCTATCCCGTTAATCCTTTATTTAAATACTATATTATTCTCTATTAACTAGTTAACTATTTCTTATAATTATCCTACCGTTATAGGTTGTTGCGAGTTAGTATCCGCTATACTAGTATCACCCCCTAACCTTAACGTAGTTGCCGCCGTCGATAGCGTTATAGTGGCTGCTTTTAGTAGCATATTATTTAACTTTTTATATTTAATACTATAACTAGGTAGTAATTATATAATAGAACCTTATAGCAGGAACTACAATGGGCTCGTTAATAAGCTAGGTATATAGGAAATGTAAAGATAGTAGTTAACAACGTAATAATAACTAGTGGAGTAGTTGCCTAATAGATTAACTTTAATTATATTCTAAGAATTACTATAAGGAAGGAACTATCTAGGTAAGGACTAAGGGTCCTTAAATACACAACTGTACTCCTATGAAATCCTTCTTATACGTAATATACGTATGCTTTATCTACTCTATTATAAATTACACAGATCCTATAAATTATATAGATTACATTATATGACCTTAGTTACTATTCCTCGTCATATAGCTCTACCAGATCCATTCTGGACCGTGCTTTTATTAACTAACTAGCTTCTTCCAACTCCTCTCCTAGTAGTCGTAACATCGTACTTAAAGCGTCCGTAACACTAAGAATCTTTTAATTAATAGTAACTTAACCTTTACTGCGCCTATCCCGTTAATCCTAGTTTTAAGTACTACGTTATTTTCTATTAACTAGTTAACTATTTTCTATAGTTATCTAACCGTTATAGGCTACTATAAGTTAGTATCTGCTATACTAGTGTCACCTAACCTTAAAGTAGTTACCGCCGTTAATGGCGTTGTAGTAGCTGCTTTTAGTGGTATATTATTCGACTTTCTATATTTAATACCGTAACTAGGTAGTAATTGTATAATAGAACCTTATAGCAAGGACTATAGTGGGTTCATTATTGGGCTAGGTGTATAGGTAATGCAAATTAAAGTTAACAACGTAATAATAACTGGTGGAGTAGTTGCCTAATAAATTAACTCTAATTGTATTCTAAGAATTACTATAAGAAAGGAACTATCTAGGTAGGGATTAAGGGTCCTTAAATACATAACCGTACTCCTATAAAATCCTTCTTATACGTAATGTACGTCTTATATATAAGGTATATGAGTTCCTCTTGTTCCTCTTGTTTAATATATAGTATGTTATGTGACCTTGGCTACCATTCCTTATTATATAATTCTATCGGTTCCATCTTAGACCGTACCTAAATTAACTAACTAGCTTCTTCCGACTCTTCTCTAAGTAGTTATAATATTGTACTTAAAGCGTCCATAATAGCTTAAAAGTTTATAAAAGTTTATAGAAGCTTTTTTAATTAGCCTAGGAGTTTATAGGAAATAGATATAAGATAGTTAACATACCTCTGCCTTCTTAGCAATACTATTTATAATGCGATTTGCTAAATAATAGCTATAATATAGCCTAAAGCCAGATAGCGTTTTATATACCCTCCTTTTTACCCTAAAGCCTATAAGATAAATATCTATAAGTAAAGTAAAGAAATTAGACTACTTTTTAGCTCTAAAAGAGTAGATTATACTAGTAATAGTATATACCCGCCTAACTAAAGCGTCCTAACCCTTTACCTTCTAATATCTTACCTAATAGCTTACTTTATAGGCGCGCTAGTTACTAAACAGCTATAGTAAAGTTATATACTATATTAGGGTAATATCTTATATAGTATAGAAGGTGACTTTAAAATCTAAGTCCTTTATATTTAACGTCCTATTAAATATATTAAAGTATAGCTCCTAAATAAGGCGGTCTAGCTCTATAGTAAAAGACCCTACCAGTATAACTGCCCCTTAAGCATAGCTAAGTTACGGATTTTTTACAGCTATATTTAACAATACTTACCGTTATCTTTTAACGTAATTATACCAATAGTGCCTAATTATAACCCCCCTATTATCTATATTATTTACTCTAACCTAAGTAGATAGGAATTATACAAAGCTCTAACCCTTTTATTTTAGGGTATTAACTATAGCTTATAACTTCTTTACGCGCCTTTATTATTATATACTTTAGTTTAATAAAGGAGGTTTAAGCTTACTAGTATTAGGTTAGCTATTATTATCTATTTAGTTATTATTATTAGAAGAATCCTTGGATATATTAATAAAGTATTCTAATAGGCTGGAAAGAGTAGGTAGGCTAGAAAGGCTAAATATAGGACTTTAAGTATTCTACTTAGATAGATGCCCATTAAGGGCATAATTAGGCTTTATTATGGATATAATATATAAAGTAAGAGATAAGCTTTTAAATAGAGGTATTGGCGAGCTAAGTAGCGCTATATTAGAGGGCGATATATAACATTAAAAGCAATAGAACTATCTTTTACTAGTGAGGCTGTATAGCCCTTATAAAAGGCGCCTATAATCTCTTAGACCCTTAGAGAGGAATCTACCTCAGCGCTCTGTAATTGGCTACTAAAGCTAGCGCAAGCGCTAACGCCCGTGGCGTACATTAGGCTGCGGCGCCGGTCGCTAATTAGCTCAGGAGTTTACAGGAGTCACAGGGGTTATCCCTTAGCCCGTCAATTCGCGTCCAACGGTTATCGATAAGAACTAGCCAATCAATCGTACTGGATTTAACGCCTGTACTGGGGGGTGTAGGGCTTTGGTTTTGTAGTAATTTAATATACGCGCCTGGTTTTAGGAGTTAAGTCGCTCGATATGAAGTTACTAGCACATATCTTTCCTGCGGAACTGTATTTTGCATTGTGGTAGGTAGGTGCACGCGTTGTTTCGAAACTGGTGTTCGCGCACGGACCACTTACTCGTTGGACGCTGACGGGCCAAGGGATAGAGGTGTGGCGGTGCCAGCCGCTGATTGGCTCAGGAGTTTGCAGGAGGTGAGGTGGATTTTCTCTCCGAGGGTCTAAGTTAACTGAGATAACTTCAAGTCATCAATTATCGTGTAGCTTAGACAAGCTCAAAAGTCTCAATTTTCACGCCACGCTTTTCTAAAGCTTCCGGAAGTAGGCGTGGATCGGAGTTCCTAACTTCTCCAGTGAGTTTATTTCTGAACCGCCCAAAGAGTAATGGATCATCTGGTGTTCGCACAGCTTCAAGCTCTTCCCAATGTGATGGTAATGCCTCCAGTCGTGGATCTTCGTGAGTACTCTCACCCGTTAAGGAATTGATGAAGTAAATCTTGTCATAGCCGTTAGAGTCAAGCTTTATTCGCACTTTCCAAGGCGATGGTAAAGGTCCCAGAAGAGCCTCTCCATCGGTAAATCCATGCAAGGAGGAAATGCCCACGACGTAGTACTTGTTCGAAGGCGCAGGTCGTAGAACAATCAGGAAAGCACATCCCAATATAGCGCATACAATATCGCCTGAAACACTGCATTAGCTTTCAGCCAGATTATTCCGTCTGCTAATCGTACCTGGCTTTGTACTCGGTGTCCCTAATCCAAAATATCCCTCTTCTGTGGTGATGAAAGCACGACTGCTCAGACGCCTCAGTATATTCCTGTTCCATGTTTCCCCATTTGACAAATCCTCCGTCTTCGTCATATCACCAAAAATATCGGACTTCACTTCCTGCAACGTGGGATACGAGTAAATTGTCGCATATCGATCTCGCAGTTCGTTCTCAATAAGTGTTGATGCGAAAGCATCCAACAAGCTTTCACCAGTAACATACGAACCGGTTTGTAGATTATCAGGCGCCCATCTTTGAATTGCCTCTGAAATATGAGCAGCTTGTTGCCCAACGGGATCGCAGACAAATGAGACAGTTGCACAAAATATACCAGTTACTTGTAGCAAGTTGGGAGAAACAAATGTAGCATGCGCCCTTGAGAGAGAAGCTGCTGATGGAAGATTCCCATAAGCGGTTGACTCAACCTCGAGATTAGACCAATCAGGTATCCATGATGAAAATTGCTCTTCCAGCTCTTCCTGCCACTTAGCATACCTGAGTGAGTCTAGCCGTTGTATTTGATCTAGCAAAAGAAGGAATATATCTCTGTACACCGTGCCAACGGGCGAAGAATATTGAGGCCGTACAGCAGCAGCGATTTTGGGTGAAGCCAAACCTAACAGCCCATACACCTTATCTCGCGGATCGACACAAAGTTGATGTGTAGACAGATAAATCAAGGAGTCAAAGTTGCTCTCCGGAAAGTATTCCATTAACCTATTCAGTTTCACGGCCTTGTCAGAAAATTCCTGCGACGGCAATTCTGTCTTTTCTACGACGCATATCAATGCCCGACGAAACCGAGGCCAGGAAATTTCATCGTAACCGCACTGAATCGTGGCGCGGTGATTTGCAAGGTGGATCTCTTGCACTATCCACAGACGACCGAACCAGGGGCGGTTTATCAAATCGTAGATAGCATTCCAAGCCTCCTGGTCGTGTGGAAGTCTGCATGATGGGTGATACCATGTCGGATGTGTAGCATTTGGCGAGTGACATCTCCAGTTGTCTTTCATGCTCTCAACTTGAGCACCAAGATATTCCAGCGTAGAGATTCCGAGCTTGCTGTTATTTGATGTCGGTCCCAGCCAGACAACTACGCGGTAAGCCAGCGTGTAGATGTCTGCCATTCGGGTCACTTGGTTATTGCGCTCTGGGATATCCTCTTGGTTTATGCAAATAGCGTCAACGAAAAGGGTTCTTGGCTTGTTTTCATATCGTAGATGTCTTAGCGCGGAGGCAAGATTTTCCTGTATCTGAAGCGTCGATGATTCTGTGTCCTCGGATTCAATGTATGCGATCTCGGAATTTGCTTTTGTGCCCCACGTGTAGGATAACGCTTCGTAATTGGGACTGAACTCAGAAGATTCAACTTCAGGAGGAAGCTCGTAAGATGACGGATCAATGTGGGTAAGTGGGTGTGCCCAAGAAGTATGGTCTGTTTCGTCGTGTTGGAAGAGATATTGACCTTCGGTTGTCTCGTAAGCGCTCCAGCCGGAAGGTAGAGTCTCGCGGATCTTCTGTAAAGACATTCGTTGTGCTAACTGGGTGGGAGGCTTGACGAGCGGTGTATGCGAAATTGTGAGTCTGATATTGTCGTCTCGCCAGCCGGGCAACAAGTTAACCAGTCGGATATCTTTCGCCTCGTCCTCGAGTTTAGAGTATCGGTATGAAGTCATGTTTTAATAAGAAAATATAATCCATGAATATGATAAAGGTTCACAAAGGAAGTTTTGCGAAAAGCGAAGAAAAGCGAAGGAAAGCGAAGGAAAAAGACAAGGCTGAAATGCGGGGCACACTTGGCCTGCATGTTCTGATAATCAGCCTGCCCTACCTGAACAAATCGACCTTGTATACGTGTTCGAGTAGCTACATGGCATACTATTGGGGAGAAATGTTAGTCCTGCAGAGCGGTGGAGAGCATGAGAAGGTGGAGGACCTCACTGATTCACCCACAGCCCTATAAGGAGAGATACAGATGAAGAAACGCCACAGCCGCTTGTCAGATCCACTGACATGCTCTAGAAGGCCTTGTCTTCGTCCCGCATCTCCATATAGCGTCGTGAAAACGGCGTAAATTTGACATCGTCGTCCCACACTCGTCGAGGCGTGTTTTGCGGACCGCTCGAAGACAAGGCGTGACAGGTTCGTCTCATACCGCAAGTCGTGTTAGGAAGGACCATCGGTATCGGTGTTAGAGATGGGAAGGTATAGATATACACTCTTAATGTTACTAACAAGCTTTAGAAGTCGTTAGAAATGTTTCCGTAAAGTGTTTCCATTTCAATATAATATTCTATCATATCTCTGGTTCATAGAGGGGTGTGGGGATGAAGTTGAATAGTATCGATCGGTAGTCCGTGCACCGATGAGTAAGTAAAGAATGAGGACTCTGTCTATTTAACTATGAAGAAAGGAAGCTATTTATACATGAGGTAGGTGTCTGAAATAGGAAAGGGAGGGGGGGTATGTAACTGAAACGGGGGTAGTAGTACACCCGGAATAGGAACAAGGGTAGGGTAATAGGCTAAATCCAACCTGAATCGACAAATAGATAGTCGAGTGATTTTGCCTCCTGCTCATGTCAATGCTTCTAGAACACTAAGAAAGGGCACTACACTTAGAAAGTCGCACGATACAGTAATCACCAGATATCTCGTCCAGTTGCCATTACAAGCATTGTCCGAACACGTTAGCGCTGGTCGGCCTTTCTCTCATTATCGATCAAGACCTAGGTTCAGCCCAGCGTTCTTTGTTCCGGCACGGAGAGACACCTTCGTCCGCGGGAAGGAGGAGGCATCGCTTCAGCCACAGGGCATGCGGAGAGCGAACTTATTATGTAAGATATAATACATTGTAATTATTATGTGGGATGAGCTTAGTGATCTCAATCTCACTAGGGGATCTGTAACCGACTACCGGTACTGTGCTGAGACACAATACTGCAGCCAGGAAGGCTCCGAGACAGGATCGACCCTACCCTTGTACGCCTCGGATATGGTCAAAGATTGAGTCAGACCCTACTCTACAGGACTCTATTCATGTATATATTCCACTTAATACCCATAGATTTACAATCAAGTCGCTCGTTCAATTCCTCCATACTGCAAAGCTTACAGCTATGAGCCCGGCCTGCCTACCGTACTGCATCTAACCTGTACATTTAGCGCTTACTAAGCAATCAATCTACCTCGTTCAAGAAGTCACTACTTCTACCACCTTTGCAGTGTTTTGAGCTTCTTCCAGGTACCTCTCTTGTACTCGTGATTACCTTTAAATACCAAACGGACGATTAAACATCGAACATCGATCGAACCGAATCTGACCGTACGAACTCGACCTCCTTCAACCCAGATACACAACCAATCGACAAAGTCAACCTATCCACCACAGCGTAACGACCTCATATGGCGTCCAAGTGGGAGCCCAGCCAGCGCAATAACCTGTACACGGAGCTAGAGCGAGATGCTAGAAGCACGGAGCCAAAAGAGCGGAGCATAGAGCAATACGCCAGATCACAAAGCTAGTAAAAGCCAGATGCATAAGCTAGCTTGGACATACTAATGGTGAAAGATAAGGATATTGGGTAGACACAAGGAGGGCACTAGACCGATGGCAGCTAGTAGAGGACCGTCGCCGGAACAGACAACCGTTTGATTGACTAGCTAGTAAACACAATAATTTAATTAATCAAACCAAACCAGAGCCTTAAGATCGGCCTGTCGCCAAATTAAATTGAATTAAATCAAGGCCTCCTAGGGAGGCACCAGCACCAACCAGTCTACAGCCATTATGCTGCAGACGACCTTAACCAGATCCGCCGACAACGGCACCAATCAAGCCTACAATGGCACCAATCTTGACGTCTTAACGTCACCAATCTCGACGTCTTAACGTCACCAAATTTAACGTCTCAACGTCACCAAATACGACGTCTACAACGTCACCAGAGTCATTAAGAGACTTGGCTAAATATAACGGCTTTATCCAGAGCCTCACAAGAAGCACTATATGCGATATAATCGACGGCTAGATTTATAGCCTCACTATACTAAACAACGTTACCATCGCTTAACTAGATTAAAAAGATCTACCTTAATTATAGATTAAAAAGATCTACCTTAATTACAGATTAAATAACTACCTTAAGTTCTACCTTAATAATAGATTAAATAACTACCTAAACTATAGATTAAACGACTGCCTTAAATGCAGATTGAATCACTATACCGAAATTAATTGATTTAGTAGAGCCTCCTATAAAGGATGCTAAACAGTTACCGACTCCTAGTAGAACGGTATCCCTATTAAATAACTGCCTTAAATGTAGATTAAATTACTATACCTAAATCAATTAATTTAGTAGAGCCTCCTATAAAGGATGCTAAACAGTTACTAATTCTACGCAGGACTGTATTACTATGTCACGGAACCCCACTGCAGGGGCCTCTATAGGAGAGCCCCGTGCTCTCGCGCACACCTCGCGTATAGCTTACGTCAGCTACGCGTAGGTATCGGAGGTCCGGGTTAAGCTTGGTATAACCTTGGGTTACGCACGAGCCCCTAAGGTCTGCGATATATCGTCTGTATTACCCCCCCTTGGAGGGTGGCCCCTACTTTTTGGACGCGTTTTTGAGGCCTAGATTAGTACTAGGTCAGTATAGGGGACCTTTAACCTTATCGTCGCCTCAACAATCTTATCTTAGTAAGCGACTTAGACGGCAAGGGCAAACGAAGGCGCACTCACTAATACTAAAGTATTACTAGTCTCCATCCTAAAAAACGCCACTGTCTTTTAACCAATCAGCTATCTACCGACCTTAAGTTTGCCCTGCCGGAGGGCCTATGGTGCGGAACTCTATGGCGCTCAACTTCAATTTTCGCGATTTTGTATGAGAGACACTCTCTCCTGTATATTTAACCTAATAAGCTAGCAAGTTAAGTTAGACTAGTCTCCTTTACAATCAATTACACAGTACTAATATACTAGGAAGTCTTATAATCGTCTCTATAACGTCTCTACGAACGGCTCTACAATCGCCTATATAATCGTCCGTACGAACTTCTCCACGTCTGCACGAACGTCTGCACAAACGCTTGCACGAAGCTCCATCGAAGCTCTATCGAAGTTCCATCGAAGCTTTGCTCAAAGCTCTATTGAACCGTCTGGTGCTTGACATTTTGGGGGCTGTGACTATCTAACGTGGCTCCGGAGCTGTGGGGTGGTTAGGGTCGGTATGCGTTTTATTCGGGTAGTATATAACCAGGTCTTCCCCAGGGGGGTTTAAGAGGCTGGGGTTGTTAGTGTCACGTGCTCAGCGACTCAGCTGGCGCCCAGCCGAGCCGTGAACACCACTGTAGTAGATAAGAGTATTAAAGAAACTATATTTAAGTTACTATAAAGAGGCTATACTGTATAAAAAAGAGATTTATTATTAAAATACTAAAAATTAGTATAAACTTTATTTACTGTTAGGTGACGGAATATATTATTCCGCGCAGCCGGCCAGTCACTCGTGGTGCGGGGCTTGCTATCCCACATTTACATATTAAATATAAAATTTTAAATAAATATAAATATAAATAGTTAAAATCTTAAGATTTTTAATATGGGAATATGGATATGCGAACTTTCGTGTTAGTGCATATGCCCACGGTGGCGCAATCATGTTCACCGCAGTGTGGTGCCAACTAATCGTGCGTGAGAGCTGAGAGGCCAGTTACCGCAGCAGGTCTGGCACAAACAGTGTGGCTGAGGAGGTAGCCTTGATAGTGGTAATGCGGGCTGTGCACCGCATTCTTACCGACGCGTGCGACGCTCTTCTCAAGATGTATCACCAACACAAAGAATTATAATCTGAATATGCTACCGGAACAGCCAATCAATCAAGTCGAGTCGAGGAAGCCATTGTGCGGATACCTTCAATGCCGCTGCAACACCCAGTTGGCCTTAGCACCCATGTTGGGCAGCCTCAGGCCTGCATGGCGATCCAAATGGTATGAGGCTGAGTTCTGCCTCGCCACGGCGTCTCCTGTGACATGGCTGTAAGCGTAACTCCCCTCAAGGCTTTCTGTCAGCCTTCCGCGTCCCTGCTCGAACGCTTTACGCTGCAGACCTTGACCAAACATATATAACTCTTGCGCTCAGCTCTAGGGCTTTCTCTCTTTCTATTTTATTGAGTTTTTGCTTCTTCTACTTGTCATTTCCTTAGTTACGGCCTAGCCTTGTAACTATGGCGGAGTTAGGCTTGCTGTTAAGTGTTGCATCATTGACTTTCCAGGTCTTCTCAGGATGTGTCCAAGGTATATTTACCTTCCTTTCTTATTCCTGTGGCAGCGCGTAACGAGACATCAGGCTATCAATTGATAACGGATGCCAAGAACATGCCGCCTGAGTTCCAATACCTCAGAGTCCGATTAAAGACAGAACAATACCGTCTACTCGATTGGGCGCATGTAGTCCAGCTTGACGAGCAAGATGATCATTTGCTTATCAGTAATGCAAGCAAAGGCCTTCTCTTGGACGTGCTGGACCAGCAAAACAAGCTGCTTCAACAGTTTGGGAGAGTTGATGAGAAGTACAAAAGACTTCGACGTCCTCTTCTTACAGACACCGAAGAGCCCAATGGCGTCCTTCCAGACCCTCCGGCATATTCACCAGCGGAGCCGATTTCTCCTGGGATCAGCAGAGTCGATTCCGAATTCCAAAGTCGCTTCCCACAGTCAGAAGCACTCTTGAGGAAGTCGCTAGACTGGGCCAAAAAGACTCGAACATTTCCAAAACGGCTGGCTTGGGCGAGTTGGGATAAAACCAAAGTTGAGACTCTTATCTTAAAACTATCGGCTTTCAATGATTTCATGCGTGAGATGCTTAATGCTAGCCAACTCCAGACACTTGCCAGTAAGCAAACGCGAACAGAGTTCCAGATTATGCAGCTTAACGGCAGGATTGAGCAGCTGGTGCAAATTTTTGAGTCTGCACTCACGTTAAAGAGCTCCAGGAGTCGCATACCAACAGATCCTCTGCGGGCCTTCCTTCAGGCCCGCGGATTCGCTGATAAGGAAGAAGAGGTTGGAGCTGAGAAGCCTAGCATGCACAATCTTGCTGCACTAGCGCAGATTAAGGCTCTTAATTCAGCTATTGATTCCGACGAGCTGACGGACGAGTTTACCAAAGATCTTGCTCTGGGCCACACTGCATCTGAGATCAAATCAGTAGAGTTGGACAAGAACGACATCACCGTAATCGACAAGGAGACAGAAGATACTAGTGAAAGCCAGCGTGTAGAAGCTTACTACCAACCGCCATCACAGCGCAAACAACAGGTCTGGATCGAATGGAAGTCCTATGATCCGCTAACGTTCAACTCGGGGCCGGACGACAAAGTACATGAACGTGTCAAAGCACTCGCTGCTCTTCTGAAAGAGAATAACCGCACAGACCAATTCCGCGCCCCTCACTGCATAGGATACTTCCGCGACATCGACCCAGTGGGTGAAGACCGCTGCCGTTTTGGACTCGTCTTTGAGAAGCCCTCTGGCGTACACCCATCCACGAGGCCGATCTCTCTTCTTGAGCTTCTCCGTGACCCCTCCCAGAAAGCTGAGATCCCTTCGTTGACGGACCGCATCACGCTCGCATGCCGCATTTCTGAATGCATCGAGCGCCTGCATGCAGTGAACTGGCTACACAAGGGGCTACGCAGCAGCAACATCTTGTTTTTTAGTGATACGGGTGCACGCGACCTTGATTTTGGCTCGCCTTATATTTCCGGCTTTGACTACTCTCGGCCCGCCCAGAATGAGGACATGACAGAGAAGCCTCCTGAGAATGCAGCATCAGACCTGTATCGGCACCCGCGTGTCCAGGGCACTGGGAATCGTGAGACGGCATCTGCAGGTGGTTTTAAGAAGAGCTACGACCTGTACAGCCTTGGCGTGGTCCTGCTTGAAATAGCCTATTGGAAACCCATTGACCAAGTGCTTGGAATTCCAAATTTGCACGAAGCGCGGCCAAGCACAACGATTAAAGTTCGCAGTCGCCTGTTAGATGAAAAGGAAGGTTACTTGAAACATGTGCGAAGTCACTTAGGTAACACGGTGCAAGGGGTTGTGAAGGCTTGCTTGGAAGGCCCACCAGCATTTGGGCTAGTAGAGGGTGCAGACGAAAGACGGGAAGAAATTGGGGCGGAACTCCAGAGGCAATTTTATGAGAAGGTGGTTAAGCAGTTGGGAGATATGAGAGTCTGATCGGTGTTGCTTGGAAAACCGGATGGAATACCTGCGAGTTAGAAAAGCAGCGTATCCAGGAAATTGCCCTGTTATGGTACGATAGTTGGAAGTTTATGGCTTAGTTGGTTTTCTGTTGGCCTGATTGGTTTGCCTAATTTATCACTTATGCAAATGGCGTCTTTCTTAGTGTATATGATTACTCGTTTGTTTTGGTGTGTAAATGATGAAAAGTTCCAATTTCTCTCCTCAATAAGTAAATTTCGTTGCGTCGAACACACTGGAACTCCTCTTGTAAGGAAAAAGAGTTTAAACCTTAGCAGGCTAGTGTCATAATTTCAAGTAGAAGGAAGAGAATCATGCCAGTGAAATAATTTGCACCTATTTGCACGGGAATGTCTTAAAAGCAAGCTACTAGCGCCCATGACCCTGTTCGTTCCAAGTGGTTGAGGTATCGGCACTTGAGGGGATTTTGAGGCTGGTTTTAGGAGTGCTGTAACCGCTGAGCGCGATCCTTGTGAGGCGGGAGCTTGGAAAGGAGGTCTGACATCTGGATCCAATAATTCAAATATGATCCTCTCGCTTGACATCGGTTGTGGTTTCAAATAAAAGATACCTGAGAGGGCAATCGAGGTTGAGTCCAAGACTGGAAGAAGGGGCAGTAAGACTAACGAGAAGCCTGCTACTAAACCTCTCATGTTCGATGCTAAGACGTTCCTAGTGCGATAACCAAGACAAGTTGATGGTTAGAGAGCCAAATGTTTCCTTGAATTGATAAGATAAAAGTGAGGTGCCTCCAATTTCACTCCACTCCGCTTCTATGAGCCAGATCCCAAGCCCTTCTTAAGGGTATGCAATTAAAATACAACATCAACAACGCACACAGAGAAATGGACGGCACGCAGAGTGTTGTCTGAAATGAGTGTCGCTAATAACCAACTTTGATCAGGTATTCCGCAAGTTCTGCTACGGAACTGTAGGCTACAGTTGTCTGGATCTCGGCGGGATGGTGGCCTATAAGGAGAGCTTGGGTCGTTTTGATGGCAACGATGCCTTCCTTACCCTGTATAAAGATGTACATTAATATATGAATTCTATCGGAGCGTGAAGACGTGAAAAGGCCAACTCGATGAACAGTCTAGTTACCAACCTTCTTCGCTTTCAGGGAGTCATCGGTTGAATCCAAGGTGACATATTTCTCGCCGTTTACGTGGACACCCTGAGCGACGACTTGCTTGACGCTACCACTGTCCTTGAATGAATCGACGATTGTCTGCCTCTCGTCGGTTGGGATCTGGACTGTTATTAGCCATGCCCTGTATCATCTGCTACTACCGCCCAGTATTATGTAGTAGCCAAAAAGTGCAGTAATAGCCCACGGTACATGGCATATGGGCTGAAGGCGGAAAGGTGTAGCATACGGAGAAACCCGGGGTTGCGGCCCAGATGGTTTTGCCTGTCGCGTCGCAAATGATAGCTTTATCAATGTTGCCAGTGCCAACAAGGCTGCCGGCAAGGCAAGTTGTTAGCAAGTACGCTGCTGGGAGGAAAAAGGCAAAAATACCTTTGGTCGACGTAGGCTGAGGCCTTGTCAGCATCGTGTCATTGTAAACAAGGGTTTATTACTCACCTTGCCAGGACATGGTTTTGAAAGCGGCTCGAACTGGACAATAGGAGCAGAGTGGGTGCACCTAAGGGATGGATTGATTTGGGGTTGGAATGGATGATCGAAGGCGGCTTCAGCTCTGGAAGTAGATGGCCGGGCTAAGCAATCAATAGGTTGTGGATGAGGTGATGGGGGCGGAGGATGATTGTTGTCAAGGCTGAGGCGTTGGGCTTCGAATTCGCTCCTGTGGTGGGGCAGGCTTTTGTTCCCCGCAGCCCTCGCAGGCACCTTAATCTGCGGGCATCCTTCACCAAAAAGCAAAACAGCGAAACAGGCAGCTGGCAGGCCAGAGCCGTGCAGGTGGACATAAGGCGCCTCACCCCTCGATTTCCGCTGCTTGCGCCATCATGCATCTTCTATGGGGTCGTGCATGAAACCGTTTGGACGACAGGTACCTATTCCTGCCTAGGGCGTCAGGTTGAAAGCTTCGAATCACTATGGTGAAACCTCGACCATGGCGCCAGCAGCGACATCTCACCATTTCTTGCGGCTATGGGCTGTAACGTTACCCGTGGGGCTGCTTGTGACCAGCATGGGCAGATGAGCATCAGTATGCTTTTGCGCGAGAAGCGCTTGCTCAACATGGTCATTCTGCATGCTTTGGCTTCCCCGTGACAGGCTGGTCAAACATCTATAGTAGAATAGCACTCGACTCTGGGCTTCCATCAATCGGGGAAGGTTGAAGAAAGATTGGGCATTGCAGATAGGAGAGGAGTTCGACCGAGTTTGAAAATTCCTATCAGAATCAAGAAAATGATTTTAGTCCCTTAGCCTTCATAGTCTTCCCCATTAGACTTGCGTTGCGAATAGTCGTTACCAAATAAATAACTCTTTGACATATCCTTAACCACACCTTCCCATGCAAGGTGTGGTAAGCGGAGTTGGAACTGCTCTGTATAACCGATGGCTCCGTATAACTGATGGCCCCGGAGCAGGATCGGTAGCACCCGTTCACCTCTTTAGTATGTTTTTCGTGAAGCTCAAGCAGAACGCATCCGACAGGAGAAACACAAAGACGCGCGGTTTAGCACATTGCATGCTTACACTCTTTTAGCTTTATAGATTCTGCTCTATAGCCCTTTCATCTCGCGACCACAACGTGAACCACAATGTCGTCGGACTCCGTCTCATCTCGCCGCAGCCCTTCTCGAGGTCGCTCGCGAACTCGATCACAAACACCCGTATCACAAGCTCAGTCCAGGTCCCCACGCCGTTCAATTTCCCCTCGGTCTGCGTCGCGCTCACGATCACCAGGTCGCTCGCCCACGCCTGCCGGGGAACGTTTCGGGAGACGGAATGGTGGTAGGATGAGCTTGAGTCGTAGTCCATCAAGGAGCATTTCAAGGAGCCTAAGTCGCGAACGGGGGACAAGAGGAAGAAGTCGTAGCTACAGCCGTAGTCCAAGTCGAGGAAGCCCTCCACCGAGAAGTTCTAAGGTAGGGAGTCTTATTCACATTAGCCCTAACCCTAGCTATGTTCATCTCAGCCTCCTGAATTGTAATAACCGTTAGCTACTTTACACCTCAGCTCACCCGTGTAACCTTGTCAACTGGGACTGGTCACTAACGTAGCGTAGATAGTTGTCGAGAAACTCTCAAAAAATGTTGACGAAGGTCATCTCCGGGAAATTTTTGGTTCTTACGGTCCGATACAAGACCTGGATTTGCCGATAAACCGACAGTGTAAGCTGTGGGATACTTGCATATGTCTAGTTAAGTGCTAATGCCTATATCCTACATAGTTATGACAAACCGTGGCACTGCGTATATCATGTACTACGAAACGGCCGATGCTGAACGAGCAATCGCACACATGCACGAGGCTCAACTAGATGGGGTGGTAATCAATGTTTCAATAGTCCTTCCACGGCGCCGCTTCTCCCGATCTCCACCACCTCGCCGAGGTGCGCCTCCTTTCGATAGATTCGATAATCGTGGTGGGCCTCCGGGTGGATACCGAGGACCTCCGCCTGGTGTTGGAGCTGGACGATACAGATCTCCACCAAGGCGACGTTCGCCTCCACGCGGATATGGCAGAGGGAGTAGAGGGGATAATTGGTACCCGCGACGCTCGGTTTCGAGATCTAGATCACCACGGCGAAGCCGTTCAAGATCATATTCATCGAGATCACCTTCTCGAACTCCTCCACCTCGCAGAAGAGGTTATGGGCGTCGTGATACGCCTCCGAGGGGTGGGGGGAGGAGACGGAGAAGTCCTAGCTATAGCAGCTACAGCAGCTATAGCGATCGGAGCCGTAGTAGAAGTCGGGATAGGGGTGGAAGGAACAGGAGGTAGTCGTGAGGAGTCTAAAGTCTTGAATTGTAGTCATCTTCGTAAAGGCTTTGGGGCACACTGTATGGCCGGTACTCGAGAATATTTTCACTACGTCCAGGATTTCTTGCCAAAAGAAGATGGCTTAGGGCAACTGGTGTTCAGAACAAGTAATAGTTTTGAGGTGATTTTCTAGGGCGATAGGGCGGGGAAACAGTCAAATATCACTTTATAGGTAAAGGCTTGTTTGCCATGGTGATGATCAGCCTAAAACGCCAAACGCCATAACAAGATCGTAGAGAGTGGTAAACTGAGCCCATTTGCATAGTACTCTCACCAAACTATAGATCGCGCACCTAGTCCCAAGTTATTCAAGAGGTTTCGGTTCACAGAATCTGAATTATCAATCATAGAGCAATAATCATAGCTTCAGAACGAAGCTTCGAAAGCGCTCCGCGGCAGCGCAGCCCTACAAAACCACAAGCAGCTAATATCAGATTCATATTGCCAGTCATTGTGCATTATGCTACCTACCCGAAAATGGTAATCAATACTCAAGATTCAGACTACCAAAATACAATAGGCATATATGTTTAAGTTTTACGATTTATCATACCCACTATACGAAAATCGAGCAATGCTATCAGCTGGACTGGCCGTTTATGGGCATTCAGCAAGGGTATCTCTATACAAGCTTTAACTGAAAACCCGCACCACTCTCCTCCATATCCCTCCCCGCAAAAATACCACTGAAGTCCAACCCTTGCGCGTCAATTTTCGGAGCATCCCCTCTCTTCGGTGCACTTGGGCTCGCCATTCTCCTTCTCCTCTCCTGTCCGGCTTTGCTGGGGAACGTTGGGAACATAGCTGTTGATTTAGGCCGGGGATCTTCTTTGAAATAGGAATGTGCGAGCATTTCTGTTGCGGTAGGACGTTGGGCCGGATTTAACGATAGGAGGGAAATTAAGAGTTGGGATCCAGCAGAGGTAAGGAAGGGGAATTTGGAGCGAATTATAGACCCTGCAGTTTGATGGGTACGGGGAAGACGGAGGGATCTGGCGTTGGGGAGACGTTTAAAGCCTGGCCAGGTTTCTTCTGTGGGAATGCCGCAGAGTTCGAATATCTTGAGCTGATTTAGTTGTGATTTGTTTGTTGGCAATTATATAATTTACCTTGGATAACTCATCAACTTCATTCTTGCCTTGAAGCAAGGGCTCTTTGGTGAGAAGCTCACCGAAGATGCAACCTATGCTCCAGATATCGATAGGTTTGCCATAATTTTCCGTTCCTAGAAGTAATTCGGGTGCTCGGTACCATAGTGTGACGACTAGCTGGGTCATTTTTGGGGGGGGAGGGTCACCGAAATAGCGCGCCATTCCGAAGTCTGCTATTTTGATCTCACCGCGATTATTCATTAAGATCTGTATGCGGTTAGGAGGTATTTTAAGAACAGCACTCGAAAACAAATCTGACATTGGAGGTTTTGAGATCTCTCTGTTCACTTGTTAGATATGGTGCTTAAAAATTGTGGCGAAGGTACATGCATGAAGGATCCAGTGGTCATGAAGATACTCAACCGCAGAACCGAGCTGTAGAAGCAACGTCTTGACCTCTGACGGTAAGAAAGGTTCGGTCATATCTTCCTGTAGAGTCTTTAGGTCATGCTCCAGAAACTCCATAACCAGAAACACACTACGATGACTTAGCAGCTCGTCTTAAGCTCATAATATGGACAGACGTACTCGTCGAGAGCATTCCCAACAACAACCTCCCTAAGATCCACAATATGGCGGTGTTTTGACTCCTTTAAAGTCTGGATTTCTCGCAATGCTGTCACCGGAAAGCCATCATTTAGGTTATCCATCTTTAGTTTCTTCAGGGCCACCACTTCGCCCGTTGCAATTTCTCTAGCTCTTGAAACCCAACCATATGACCCTTCTTCTATGTGATTTAATCGCTCAAAGTTGTCAATAAATCTGCAAGGTCCCCATTCCCGCGCGGAAAAGCGCAGCAGCGCCGTTTGCTGAATTGTTATGGTTATCTCGTCTTTCCCTGCAGATAATCTTCTTCTCTTTGCCGGTCGGTCTGAGCTTTTGTCGGTCCCATTCTTTGAGGCTGTGGATTCGGCGCGCCGAAGGGCTTCTTCCTCGAGTTTTCGTCGCTTCTCGAGTTTTGCCCTCTTTTTCTCCTCCTTTTCCCGCTTGCGCTGTGCCTCAACCTCTGCATCTCCCTCCTCATTTGTCCACCTGGACTTCCCGCCGGCCATGGTCGTGTTACGGCGTTGACCGAGGTCACGAAAAGGTTCGTGTTCAGTACGAGTTCGGCTCGTGCACACTTTTTGTCAGGTGCCTTGGCACCTGTTCGGTTGCAACTAGTATGTATTTTGTCCTACGCAGCGTATCTGGCAATTGAGCTAGTTACTCGCTACCTTTTTGGGGTTGTTCTGTGGCCGAGTAGCGTAGAGCTTGTCACCTTGCACTTTTCTACCTTATAACTATTATATTGATAACTTTTAATATAAAATTTTAAAAATAATTAAAAGGTTTTTATTAATATATTTATATATATAGTAGAAACTCTTTATAATGATATAAGATATAACAATATTGTTATATCGAGAGAGTCTTTTTAGTCTATAAGTTACCTTTTTAGAATAAGACTCTTTCCAGGTGTTGATTCAGGTATGGACGCGTAGTGTTGTTTTCATGATTTGCGTGTAAACAAGTCAAACACGTAATATTCTGACTGGAGGGATCTAAGCTTATTTGGGTAGGAGGTGTATGCGACGCGTATCATTTAGGGTATACAATTATCGTGTAATATTAAATCTTTATTTATAATTTACATTTAATAAATTATATTTAGTTATAGATGGTAGTTATAAAAAGGCATATTTTAGTATTTTTTTTTGGTAAGAAAAAGCGTGCACAAGGTTATGTCATGGAAGTCAGAGCTTCTACACCAACCGTCCCTCCCAACTTTTTCCTTCGACGATGGAACTTCCGCACTCTGATGCCTCGTTATGAGAGCCGATTCTCGCAAGATAGCCGGCGCTATATCTCAGCTCTCGCATCGACCTTCTGTTGTGCGCCCGTCTGCCTGTGGTATAAGATGGTCGGCTTCTCACACCCGGCAATGGTCAACACCATTGGCTAAAAGCCTGGCTGAGGCTGTAGCTGTGTGTACTTCTTGATTAACCTACCTGCCACAGTTACTAACCACAATTCAAGACAACAGGCCCTATTCCCGTCGCTGCGTACATGCGTCAATGCCTCACTTCTGCAAGCGGAGGATATTACACAAGGCGTCCAGACGGTCATGATCAATTTGGCCAAAAAGGAGACTTCATTACATCCCCCGAAATTTCCCAGGTATTCGGAGAGCTAATAGGAGTATGGGTTGTTGCAGAATGGATGTCTCAAGGTAAAAGGAGCTCCGGAGTTCATCTAATGGAGGTAGGGCCAGGGAGAGGAACACTGATGGATGATATGTTACGAGTACGCCTCTATATCCAAAGTTCATTATGCATGCAATACTGATGCGTAAGGGCAGACTGTCCGAAATTTCAAAGATATGGCTGCAAGTATCGAGGCTATTTATATGATTGAAGCCAGCCCTTCCCTCCGAGACGCGCAAAAAAAGCTACTCTGTGGAGACACGCCAATGGAAGAGATCGATATTGGTTTCCGCAGCTCCTGTAAATACCTAAAACAGCTCAAGATAATATGGTGTGAGGATATTAGACTTGTGCCTAAAGGTAAACTCGCGCCATTTATGCATCAATCCCATCCTAATTTTTCTAGATAGCAGCAAGTCCCCTTTCATAATTGCTCATGAATTTTTCGATGCCCTCCCTATTCACATATTCCAGAACGTCCCACGGAAATCTACAGAAGCCTCAATCGCTACATCTACAACCGTCACTCCCCGGTCTAGAGTACTCAATCCGTGCCAATGGCGCGAACTCGTTATTTCTCCGACACCACCTTCCTCTATAGACTCCATTCTCCCCATTCAGACTTCTTTGCATGCCGCAAACCGATCTCCGGAATTCCAACTCACAGTCTCGAGTACAGAAACGCCGCATAGCATGTATCTCCCCGAAATTTCCGCTCGCTACAAGGCCCTCGCTTCTACCCCGGGATCCATCATTGAGATCTCCCCTGAATCCCTCTCATACGCTTCTGAATTTGCCATACGAATTGGCGGAGCACCCGCCTCTGCTTCTGCTTCCAACATCCCGTTATCGACTAAGCCTACCCCATCTGGTGCAGCCCTAATCCTAGACTATGGTCCAAGCGCCACGATTCCCACCAACTCCCTCCGAGGTATCCAGGCTCACCGCATCGTCTCACCTTTCAGTTCACCCGGTCAGGTCGATCTATCCGCAGACGTAGACTTTATGGCGTTGGCCGAAGCAGCTATAAATGCCTCACCGGCCGTTGAGGTCCACGGGCCTGTAGAGCAAGGAGTCTGGCTTAGCGCTATGGGAATCAAAGAGCGAGCTGAGATGCTATTGGAGAAGGCGAAGCTAGATATAGGCGCTCAAGTGAATGGGGAAAGGGAGCAAAGGCTGAAACGTATAGAGAGTGGCTGGAAGAGACTAGTTGATCGGGGTCCGACGGGAATGGGAAGAATTTATAAGGCTATGGCTATCGTACCATATTATGATAGTAAGAGAGGGAGGAGACCGGTTGGGTTTGGGGGAGACGTAACAATATGAAGCTATATTTGTAGAGAGTTATTAGAGCAAGTATTTACAAACACAGAAGTCTCTTGAGGTCCTACCCCCGATTCAAATGACAAAATGCTTTAATTACACGACATGGCATGAGGCTTGGTGCGTTAAAGTTATGGTGGTGGCACCACAATCAAATGCCCAATACTTCTACCACCAATAGTATTATTACTTAGAACTCCTAAGGCGGTAAGCGAGAATCTGGTGAATCCGTTCAGTAGTGCTTTAGTAGTACGGCAGTAGGAGCTATATAAGTCTAGAAAAGATAATAATTTAATTAAGAAGTGCGTTCTACTCCCCTAGTGTATATGATAAGATTTATTTAGTTGATGTGGTTGATGCATACAAATCCAAGCTATCTTGGTAATATGGCACGTGATTGATCGATATATGGTATTTGGCAAAAACATTTACCGGTCATTACCAAATGCTCGTCTATTCTGACTTTCAGGTGAAGCTATGACAGCTTTGAAATTTGATATGATTATAAAGCCGGGCCATAGATCTAGTAGGACGAATAATGCTCGTCACTAAAGACTGACGAGGATAGGATTGTGAACGGTGGCGATGTCTTTGCTACGAAAATACCTAAAAAAATCTTCTCATTGGGTTATTCAGTCCGAACATCATATCAAGTCTAGGGCTCGAAAATGTGGAGACTATGCCTTAGTCTATCATCAAAGAGAAGACAAGGACATTCAGAATATTTCGAGGAACAACTGTTCCGTACGCCATTCCCATCCATCCCGTGCTGTGAACTCAAACGCCCACTCCCCCATTACTCTGCAATGTCGTGCACGTACATATAACTGCCAAGAGAACGCCATGTCTATACACTGAGAATACCCGCATTTATATCCAAAATTAAGAGTTGATCGCTTGCTTCAGTGCTGCAGCTAGCCGCTGGTAGTCTCTTAACAATTCATCAACCTCGCCAACTCGAATATCCTTTGCGTCCTTCAATTCCAAGAAACGTTTGACTGGTGGAGTTGTCTTCCGAAGCGTATCAAGTGCTGCGATGGCTCTTGTCTCTTTCGCAAGATTTGCGGATGAAGTAGTAGCTTCAGTGCCAGAACCTAGGGCTTTGGTTTTGTCTGTGACTGTAGGAATAGTGGAGGGAGTGTTGGTTGAAGAAGTGCGGCCAAATCGTGGAATCATGCCAATGTTCGCAAAACGGTTGAGAGGGTTCAGCGTATTACCTAGATTTCGCATGGATTCCACTGCAGCGTTGCCTGCCGGGACAGGCGGCGCAGTTGATGGGGTAGGCTCGCTTTTCATCGCACTGGGTCCTTTACCCTCGGTGAAGGCGACACGCTTTCCGCTGTTACTTTCGCCACTCTTCGTGCTGTCGACGCTCCGGTCACGGATAGGGCTCCGGCCACCGACAAGATCCGTCATCTTAGAGTTATGATCTTGCCTAGAACTTGACTCGTCTAGAAGTTCGTCGGTTTGCTCGGCGATAGAGCTAGCGACGCTCACGCTGCCGTTTTCATCATCGGCGGGTGGCGGTGTACCGACAAGTTTGCGAGCGTCTTCAAGCGTCTTGGGCAAGACGGGTTCTGGATGACCGTCGCCACCAGGATGCTGTTCTTTCAGTCGTCCAAAAAGAAAACGAAAACTGTGCTCTAGTGTGCTGTTGATGCTATCAAGGGCCTGATCAGCGCTATCTAGAATGCTTTCACGAACCGCATCGCTAGCTGCTTCAATTCGGTTCGTCTGAGATTGAATTAAATTGCTAAGACGGCGCTGGGAACGTGTTGTTGGTGATGCTGGTGGCTTGGGATTTCCTCCTGGACTCGTATCTTTAGATGTAGTGGAAATAGGAGGGATAATGGGCGCTATCGAGTTGGGAGTTGGAAAGAGGCCTAATTTTATGGGTGTTATATCACTCTTCGGCGTTGCGGGTCGACTGGTGGATTTTTCTGGCCCCCTTGGGAATTCATCTGCTCTGAGGGAGGAAAGATCGACAGTTTCTAGGAAGGATATAGCTGCCTCAAGATTGACTAGGCAGTAAGCGGCCTCCCCGTCCACCCTGCTAGAGCCACGAAATCTTTGGATAAAATTTAGGTTGCTGATAACATTTATAGTCTCAGGAGGTGAAGTTATAAGGGTGTAGATAAGAGTGGGTAGTATCTCATCGGCAGATGAGGAAGCGGGGAAGATCTTAGAAAGTGTTTCGACGACACTCTTGTGAGTAGCCGTGAGGTGTTGAAGTTTACCAAGTGGGTACTTTTCGTGGTCCATTTTTTCAAGATTGCTTCTAGCTTCAGATAACCACTCGCGAATCTCACCCTCTTTGTCTGCCGTTGTTTGGCGGATGCTCTCGGAAATCTCATCGGTACTGACAAGAAGCTCTTTAAGCCCAATACCGACTAGAGACAAAGCGGCTGTTCGAGATCGTAATTTCTGGTCTCGCTCTTCATCATCCGTACTTCGGTGCCTCCAGATCCTCTCGTATACTTTTTCGCATACGGCTCGTTCTACAGCCTCTTCTAGAGCAATACGCTTCAGCTCCAGTAACCGACGTGCCTTTTTCCGATCAAATATCTCAGAGGCGGTGAGCATCTGCTGCTCACTTCCTAAGATGTCGCTACCTTTACGGGAAGTAGAGGATCCAGGTTTACTTATAGGTTTTGATGTTGTGGTACCTTTAGACGATGGCGGAGGCGTGGCATTCTCTCGGGATATTCGGGAAGATAATGTCGCAATGTGGGTTGAAATATGCGAGGCCGCACGGGTGTAGAAGTCTTGGAAGAGTTCGGAGAGTGCATCAATAGATAAAGGAGTGGGGTGAACTTTGGCTGACAAAGATTCAAGGAACCTGGATGATAGTTAGATAATAACGAGGAAATCAAGCGGGACTTTGCAAGCTCACCTTTCTGTGAGACTCCTTATTTCAATTGGGAGCTCCTCAAAGGTGTCTGGTAGTTTGATACTAGGTGCATCGGCCTCATCGAGGGCTCCATCAACGGACTCCTCATCATCCTCGGTGGTGAATATATCTCCTTTCTGCTCTTTCTCATCGCTTTCTAGCGATAAGGAGGCATTTTGGGGATAGAGTATTTCTGGGATAGAAGGGCCCTGTATTGTGCTTGCTCGACTTCGAGAGAGGGGACTCTGGCTGGCCGGTTCCAGACGGCTGAATGATTTCGAGGCATGGAGGGCTTTGGGTCGCCGAGCATCATCCCCTTTCCTAGGTGTACGACTGCTTTGCATTGTGGATGAATTTCTTGGTCATGATATTGTCGTGACTGTGGACATAATTTCGATATGGAGCGCGCCTAGTAATACGGCCACTCTGGATGGATGCAGCCCTGGAGCAATTCAGCCTTGTTGGGTCTGTGCTTCCTGTGAACGTCACAGGTCCCTGAGCTGCGAAGTCACACTTGGCGTCTTTTGAATGCATGACCACTCCACCTCAATTCACACCAACGCATCAACTTATCCTACGACTCATGTCATCCTCCTTGCTATGACTTCTGTTCATTCCAAATCATGGTCGCTAACATGCCTCCTCGACCTTTCTGCAACTCCGCTGGCAAGGTGACTGCTACTCTTTTGTTTTCCTTCCTAGTGGTCTCCTCAACCATTCCACCCACAACCGCGGCCGTAGATGTCCAATATGCGCCTGAGCTTCCCATTCTCCCCCCTAGCCCACCCCCCGGGAGCAGTGATATTCCAACAGCTGGGGACAAGACGAAAGAGCTCGATTTTGTGAGTACGCCGGCACCTCGCATCCTCAACTGACGCCTGACGATCGGATGTCTGGTAGAAACTGAGACAAATTTTCCACCACGGGACCTATCGGCATCCGCATCTACATAGAAAGCTTGACGTACCTTCTGAAGCCCCATTATGGATGACGGAAGAGGATTCTCAGGATCGGGAACCGGTTCCACTCCTCCGCGTTCGATCGGAACCTCTAAGCATCGAACGACTGGTAGACCGCAGCGCATCGAATATCAATTCCATCCTAGATTTTGGACGTATGACCGGCAGGGCAATGTCTCTACCTGCATCTGATTGGACTATCGATGAGATTTCGGGTCCGAATGTTTCCGATAAAGAGACTGTATTAAGCTTTGCGCGTATGGCAGCAAACGCGTATGTTCTCGAGCCCAATACTGGAGAATGGGAAGACGTATGATCGTTTGTGATTGTATGCTGTTTACTCGCGCTAATCAGATATACAGGTTGGTAGTGGGTTTAACTACACCGAAGACTTTGGCTGGGAGAGTGATGGTTTACGTGGACACATATTTGCGGACACAACTAATTCCACAATCGTTATTGGGCTTAAAGGGACTTGTGAGAAGGTCTTCTATCCTCCGTCAAGAATCAAATAGACTAAAATGAGCTAGCTCCAGCTGTGTTCGACGGTTCTGAGACCACGACGAACGATAAAATCAATGACAACTTGTTTTTCAGTTGTTGCTGTGGTCAGGGTGGGCAATATTTATGGAAGCAAGTTTGCGAGTGTCAAACAAGCGCATATACTTGCAACTCGACCTGTCTAGTTCAAGCATTGAGGGACAAAAACCGATATTATTACGCCGCTCAGGATCTATACCATAACGTCACGGCATTATACCCAGATGCGGATGTCTGGGTAGCAGGCCATTCACTTGGCGGTGCAGTCAGCAGCTTCCTAGGCCTGACATACGGCCTTCCTGTTGTTACCTTCGAAGCTGTTCCAGAGGCCATGCCGGCTGCTCGGCTTGGACTCCCAGTGCCCCCAGGACACCAAATCGGCGCTCTCCAGCAAAGAAAAATGACCGGCGGCTTTCACTTCGGACACACTGCAGACCCAGTTTTTATGGGTGAATGTAACAAAGCCAGTTCCTCCTGCACTTTTGGTGGATATGCCATGCAAAGTGTCTGTCACACTGGTTTTAAGTGTGTCTATAATACCGTTGACGACTTCGGCTGGCGTAGGGATTGGAACTCATAAGATCCATAATGTTATCAAAGACGTCATCGAAAAATATGATCAACCGGCTCAATGTGAGCAGTATATCAACTGCACTGACTGCTATCCTTGGGAATTTTTCGAAAGCAATGGCACGGATTCGTCGACAACTACAACCATCATGACTTCGACTTCGACTTCGACTTCAACACGCACACGGACAGAGACCTGCAAGACTCCAGGATGGTGGGGTTGTTTAGATGAGACCACAACAAGTGGATCTACGATGACGACGACGACATCCTCTACTTCTACACCAACGTGCAAAACAGTATGGCACATTCGATTTCTTTTCGCGTAAAACATGCTAACGAGTTAAAAGCCCGGCTGGTTCGGCTGCAAGGACCCAACCACCACCACGACGTTAACTTCAATATCTACAGGTGGGAAAGCTGCGCCTGCTCCGACAATATCTACACCATCTTCGACTTTAACTTCAACTTGTGCTCAGCCCGGTTGGTTTGGAAGATGCAAAGACCCAGCATCAACGTCTTTAGGGACGTCCTCGTCGACACACCGGTCTTCCACCGCGAGCTCAACAACTTGCACGTCAAAGGAGTGGTTCGGACTTATCTGCGTCGATCCCTCACCAGATATAAAGTCTTCACTCTTACCAACTCCACGCATGAAGATGGAGATGTGACCTTGAACAAGCATAGAAAGGGGCGGGCACAGCAATGTGCTAGTAACGAAGCATATCTTTAACAGCGAATTTGTATGTCATGGTAACAGGCGTTTTGGTTTGCTCAAAGGAGTTTATACGCAATATCATGGGACTGAGGATGACTTGGAAGCACGATGGGAGACCTGGGGTTTACTAAACGTTGTGAATATGAGTAACAGCCCAATTTTAACCGGAAGTGTCGTATATAAATAGCTGATGTGTGAGGTTGCATTTAAGGACGATCTATTAGGCTAGGATTATTTAGTGATGTGCAAATCCTCGCATGCAGATTCTTTCTCCTCTTACGGTGTCTAGTCATTCTTCAGCACAAATTAGAATATTGCGAGGATATTAGGCGGACTAGCAACACCACCCGGAACCTGATCAAGATCAATTCAATTAGCGAAACTGCTTAAACAGAAAGGCAAGCGGCTACATATTCTATATATGGTACTCACATTGCACACTTCACTCGTAACAAAAAATGAATATCGACCCAGCTTCTTGCACTGTCCAGCCAACGCTTCTAAATCAAAGAGCTCGCCAATCGGGCAGCCCCACCCTGCGAGAAGAACCTCGTGCAGAAGATATGGTTGCTGAGATGCTATGGGTCAGAAAGCCAGGTATTAGCATAAAAATTGCCAAATGAGTCGGATGTACAGGATAGCCAAAGGTTTTAAACGAGAGGAAGGCCCTACGCCAGCATTCAAACGATGGTTGATCGCCTGCCACGGCAGAGAAATTGTTCCAAATCCATTCGAGCACTTCTTCGCTTTGCTCAACACCAGATAAGGTAGGCGGAAGGACTTTAGAGAGGGGTTCGAGCTCCGCTCGTTGGAGGGTAGAGTAGGCAGCCATGTAGCCTAGTATACGTCAGATGAGATGTCTAGGAGATCTCGTGGTACAGGGCCATGGCTTTCATGGATGCTCAAATGAAACATTTTTCTGACCAGAACGAATGATAAGAATGTCTCCGAACTTAAACTCAGTCCTCTGAGATTCTGCCACTGCTTTGAGATGGGTTAATGGTATAGAATCAGTCTTGAAAGGCTCATAAGATATTTCATTAGCAAGGCGCCAGCTATGATAGTCAAGCAAGACACCTCGGCCTACGATGCCCCTCTCGGACCAGACTGTGACTATTAGAAGGTTGGAGGACTAGAAGTAAAATAGCAGGCATACCGTGAATTCCGTTTACATTGGAGCAGGTTTTGCCGTGAATGTCGTCCATAGTTACACCATTGTAAAACTTCGCTTCCTTCTGGTAGCTTTGCATGTGCATTAGCTGGATATTCACTGTTGCGGAGAGGAAAGGACAATTCAGATACCCAAAATGACGGAGGCCATCCCCTATCAGTCATTAGGAAATAATGGAGGCTTAAGCGGGACGGATCACGGACATTGACTGCTACTCTGCGTGTTGAACGTCCAGGTATCGTCATTTACGGTTCTGGGAGGCTTCGGGTAAACGTTTTTGTGGAATACTTGGCGGCCAAAGAAGGGAATGTCACCCTGTGCGTCCATAGGCCAGTTGAGAGAGATTCTTTTGGAAACATTAAAATCTCATACTTGAAATGGAGGGCTAATAAAGAGTTTGAGAGCGTAAAAAGCACGCCATAAAACTCTTTTTGTCGGCTGTATAGAAAAGCTACTAGGAATGGAAACCTTGAAATCATTTAATACCTTGTGCCGGTCTTGATTTCTTTGGCCGCTTCTAGCACGACTTCATCCGTGAGACGGTTCAAGAAGCCCAATTGGTCGTATTTACCATATCTAAGTGCATCAGCATACAGAATAACCACAGCCAGCAAGCGGCTTACAGTCCCCATGCTGAACGAAAGGGATCTCCCTCGTTCAGCGGCAGGTCGGAGTATTTTGGAAGATCAAACATTCTGAAAAGAATATTTCTCAATAGTCGTACCTAGTAGACAAAGTGTGCAAGGAGTCATGGTGGCGGAGAGGTTTATATAACGATTCGAATAGAGACGAAGTGAGGGGTCGGGGTATGGTTACTTCATAAGAGGGTCTCGGCGACGGTAGATTTCCGCGCGAAGCTCTCCTCTCAATAATTCAATGAGCTCTCTTCGAGCCCTATGTCTCTCTTGCGTCAAGCACAAAAATTTATAGCTAACCAGACAGCTCGCAAGAACTTCAATGCTTTTATCTCTCTAGCCGAGAAGTCTGCGCTTCTCCGCACTATTGAAGATGCAGAGGCTAAACATGGTGGAGGTACAAAAATCTTACATCCCCATCCAGCTATTTACCGCGGCTCAAATGGCCTTGAATCAACTGACGATGCATCAGGTCCAATCAATGGCAAACTTATAGCCGTTAAAGATAACATCTGTACCTCCGACCTCCCTACGACTGCTGCATCTAGTATCCTAAAATCCTTCACCAGCCCTTACGATGCCACCGTTATTAAGCAGCTCCGTGACGCCGGCAGTATCGTTGTTGGCAAGACGAATTTAGACGAGTTTGGGATGGGATCACACTCGACACATTCATTCTTTGGCCCAGTTCAGCAGAGTGGAGACAATGGCCGTGCATTAACCGCGGGAGGGAGCTCTGGAGGGAGTGCTGTGGCTGTAGCTACCGAACAGAGTTGGGCGTACGTTTGGAACCGATCATGCCATAGTTATTGACTTCTCATCAAAGCATAGGGCTCTTGGAACAGATACTGGTGGCTCAGTCAGGCTACCGGCAGCATATACCGGCATTGTGGGATATAAGCCGTCGTACGGACTGATATCAAGATGGGGAGTGATTGCATATGCCAATTCACTGGATACCGTCGGGATACTTGCTCAAGATTCGCAATCTGCGCGGAAGTTGTTTAGTAGGTACCCACACTAGGAACGCCATTTATATCTCAGTGGATCAGCATTGTTAACCAAAGCGTAGACGCAATAAATAGTTATGACCCGAAGGATCCCACCAGCCTCCCACCAAGCACACGCTCTCAAATCGCTGAACTTCTGTCTAAAAATAACCGCAAGACGCCCCTCCGCATCGGCGTTCCTCTCGAATATAATATCGAGGAGCTCCAGCCTGTTGTCCGCCAAGCCTGGATTAGAACCGTGAACCTTCTTACTCAACTTGGGCACACCGTTCACCCCGTGTCTCTTCCAACAACTAAACACGCACTCTCCGCATATTATGTCCTCGCTCCCGCCGAGGCTTCATCCAATCTCGCCAAATACGATGGCGTACGGTTCGGGAGTCGATCTGCAGGAGCTGATGGCTCTCCAGAGACCAACAGCGTTCTCTTTATTAAGACTCGGGGACAAAACTTTGGCGGTGAGGTTAAGAGACGGATTCTGCTAGGCGCATATACGCTCAGCGCTGAAGCAATCGACAATTACTTTATCCAGGCACAGAAAGTTCGACGCCTTGTGCAACGGGATTTCAATAGCGTGTTTAGCTTCCCGAACCCACTGCTCGACCCAAAACCGGGCCCAGCGCCCCATGATACCATTCCTGACGTGATCGAGAGTGTAAAGGTGGATGTTCTTGTCTGCCCTACGGCTCCCACTCTCCCACCGACGCTAGAATTTCTTGATGAACAGGATCCCGTAGACGCGTACATGAACGACGTCTTTACGGTGCCAGCCAGTCTAGCAGGACTTCCAGCTATAAGTGTACCTGTGAGCGGCAGCCTCGATCGAGCTTCTAAGGTCTTGAATGGAGAAGCGGTGGGGATTCAGGTCATAGCACAATATGGTGATGATGAACTCGTGCTCGAGGTTGCGAAGATGGTCGAAGAGCTTAGCCAATAGTTTCTTTATATATACTCCCACTGTAACTAAAGAGCTATAAATGCATTCTATGCAATAGCCTGCTGACCAAATTTTCGCATTCGCGGCAAATAGAGGAATTCAAATTGGTGCAATTCTCCATTAAAATGCTCGCTCATCTCTTTTTAGATCACGCATGATCTACGTTCCAAACACCAAAAGAATTCCAAGCTAAGCAATGCGTTGTCCTCGAGAAGTCATACGATCGCGTCTAAAAATCATCCAATAGCACAAGCTGCTCGTCCTTATAGCTCTTTCTTGCCGTCGGTTCTGTTCTCAACTGTTGCTTTCTCAATTAACCCTTTGCCAACCTGCACTGTCTCCTTCCATCCACTCTGGTGCGCCCAAAATCTATTTTCAACAGTGCTAGTTGTCAAACTCGCCTTCCTCGCATCCTCTCCTAAGCTCGCGCGGTCAACCTTTCCGCCCACCTCCGTCATTTTGGGAATTTTCCTCAGATCACTCAGATTCTCCTCGAAGTACTGCTTCCTCACAAGGAACCGCTCACGACGCTCTTTTTGCCGGCCGGGAGAATCAAGCTTCGAGATCGCGAGACGTATTGACCAGCGGAGAAAGAGGAATACGTGCTCCGAGAAGAATATGGTGAGGAGCAATGCCCAGCCTTTAATCGTAGAAGGATTGCCATCTGGACCCAAGCCATCGTTACTGAAGAGGTAGACGAGCGCTGCAGTCGTAATACTGCCAAGCCATGTCAGGAAGCTGAGGCTATCGAGCCAGGGGCCAATTGTGTCCGCCCGCCAAGGAGTTGGACGCTGCATCTCGATGCAGATTTTGATTGCGTCGGCGCGGAGCTCAACCCAGTCATTCACAAGGAATGAAACAGCAGTGAGGGGCCAGATAACGCTGAAGAGGGATAAGTACCCGAACTGGACAAATTTTATTAGTATTGAACTAGATAGAGCTCCAAGATGACGGACTCACCTGAAGGACCATTTCTCGAAGGTCAGTTGTCACATCGTACACATCCAATTCGGCTTCGTCGCGGACTCGGGCCAAGAACGAGGCTTCTTCTGGTAGATCATTGGCCGACGCATCAGGAGCAGTACCACCGCGTTTGGCAGCTCTATCACTCTGAAATTGCTTATACTTTGAAAACCCTCGACGCTTCAAGTAGGGCACAATAACTTCCATGCCTAAATTTACTATTTGAGCAGTCACTGTAAAGTATATTACTTGCTTTCGGAGCCGTGCCGGATTGATCGAGAAACCAGTCTGAGGAGCCTGCATCTGTTTTTCATTTTCTGCAAACGGCCTGACCGTGAGGCTGAATATGTCCAAATATGGAACGATTATACTGCCAAAAGGCACATATACGAAGGCAGTAAGGAGGATAGGTAGATAGGATGTGATAAAATTCAGAACGAAGATTTTTTGCGTCAAAGCCGTTTCATACGCTCCGTGGGTTTCGTAGTTCTCAAACTTGGTCAACTCAGTAGCAAAGTTGGTAAAAATTGACGAGAGGACCGGCATGACGATAGTCAGTATGCCAGTTGGGAGGAATACCTGTTCAAAAATTAGGCTGAACTTACGCAAAGACTGGCATACTTACCAAGACACTCTTGAAGGGACCATCGTAGACCTCGGAGATAAAAATCTCAATACCAAAACAAGTAGCAATCAGACTTCCGAGAACACAAGCCGCTCCGAGAGCAAATGGGACTTGCAACAACTGTCGCTGCAACCTCTTCGTTGCGGGGAATATCTGAACTCTTTCCCCAGTGACAGGATCTATGATTTCTTTCTCATGTTGGAAATCTTTTCTTTTAGTGTCGATGCGGGATACGCCTCTAACACCCCAACGAACTCCCAAGTCGACCTCCTGATGCTTCCAGTATTCCGTAAAGACTGCGCACCACAGCGCATTAATTACAGCGTATACTGGAGAGAAATGGCCGAGCAACACCCAAGAAGAGAACCCAAATACCGCCGGGAATATGAGGAAGGTAAAGTATGACTGCGTAAAGGCGAAATAGAATGCAATCTGCGCGATTTTAGCGATTGTGAAAGCCCTGAAGTTTCAGAGGTGCCCGTTACTTTCTCGCCCAATCGGTTCCGGATGTCATCTAGATCCTCTGCCTTTAGGAAGTACGATGTACTGCACTTTTTGATCCAATCCTTATTGTACGCATGATCATGGAGAGCAAAGACTGATTCTACATTCTTCCACTCGCCCTCTTTCGGTGTAATTCCTGCCCCTCCTTCTGAAACTGGGTTGGTTATGAGCTGGTAGAGTATTCGAAGTCTCTCAGCTCCGTAAAGTGGCTCGGATTGTAAGGCTTCGCGGGTCTCCTTGGGCGGTGCTGCGGCTCTGACGCCGTAGATCCAGTCCCGAACTCTGTGCGGCTATTAGATACAGTGAGAAAAGAGCGTAAAATGGAGATATACCCACCTAGACCTGTAGACTTCCCCAAAAAGGTGCTCTTCTGAGGCGACTTTGACAAAGACCAGAACAGAGTGTTTGTCTCCATTCCTGACCTCTGTAGCCAAACCAACAGACGCTAGCGTTTGCACAAGCTGCTCAAATTTTGCAACAGCAGCAGCCTTGTCTTAATTAAGTCAGCTCAGCCTGCTTCTACACTGTAGCTAAATTGGCATACCTGTAGTTGCAAATCTGTAGCTTATCACATAGTCGACGTCCATGTTCGTCTGTAGCACTTGGCTCTTAAGGCCAGAGGAAGCCATAGCAATAGCTATCTCTCAATGAGGCATCAATGCAGCACTTTGAAAGGACCTATTCAAGATTACCGAAAGAGAGAATATGGGCAATCGAGGGGTTCCGGAGTTGGAAGTTGGTCGCTGCTCCTGGCAACCCACGTCATCGGACTAAGCGAATTGATCGCTGCCAGGTAAGTTAGCGGTTTGATGAGTAGAACTTCCCGTTCCTGCGTATACCCAGTCAGTGCCTGGTCTATCTACTCTATCCCTTTATTAAGCAAAAAAGTTCTCTAATAAGATTCCGATTAATTTTCTAAAAGCCTTAAAAATTTTTATTATACCCAAAAACTCTAAGATTTGGATACAGCGTTAATTAACTCCAACTAGGAACTTAGAATATGACAGTATTGATATTGTCACGACTGCTATGTGTATCCAGTTGTTCGACCGTCTTCTCAAGTAATGTACCTTTTGACCCTGGAGCCTCGCCCATCTCTTATCTCTCGCACCCTGTCCAGCAGCTCGCCTTCGAGTCCCAATGCCGTCAACGGCACGCCCATGCCAAAATATCTCAACTACTAGCCATTAGTACTTCGTGCCTTAGAGTTGAATGTTGTGACGTACACGAGAGAAAATGATGGCAATAAGCCGATTGAGGTTTGCCCATGGATCCGCGTTAAGGAATTCCACACGCAGCTCTTTAAGACTTTGACGCTGACACCACGTATCGCTCAGCATCTCGAGGTATCGCATCCAAGCCTTTCCCCCATTGATACTGAAATCAAGCTTCAATACAACCCACTCGACCCTCTGTAGAACACTTTGGCTGATGAACTCGGTAATATCAAAGAGCCTACCAGTAGCCGTACGATCTGGCGAGGGCGAATCTAGTACAAGACTCTTCCTATACAATAAATCTAGAGCGTCCCTGCTGATCAACCTATTGACTAGGAGGGTTGAAGGCGGAGCAAGACGCACACCACGACGTTTGCGCCATTGGCCTCGGAGGACGTCGTCGGAGAACCAGTATTCTTGTCTTCTTGTCACATTTTCTCATCTCTTCAAATGCAGGTTTGAGATCCGGGAAGTCCAGGATGTTATGGTGGATTTGGTCGCGGATCTCTGCGGGAAGAGCAAGAAACGGCGAGGGACTCTTTGGTGGTTGGTGATTGTGGGTTGCGCACGTCATGGTCCTGATGAAGAAGACTGAACGCTATAGAAATTGAAGCAGCCCCGGGTCACACATCCAGACAGCAAGAAGGATGCGGCGTAGAAGTGCGGCGTGCTAGTGGGGCATGAGAGCGTGGTGTGGGAGAGGACGGGTCCGCCAGGGAGACGCGTGAGTGGGTGCTCGCATGGTGGGAGTTCGAGCTATACAAACTGGGGGAACACGTATGATACCTAGCTTCTTGATTCCATTCCATTTCAGTCGATACCATGCTTGCACACTTTTTGGGATTCACAGTGCGAATCCTTCAGAAGCTCCCGCATAGACGTCGACTTCATCCAAAACCGTCCGGAAGCGTAGCAGGATTGGTGGAACCTTCGGCCTACGCGTAAATCACCACTTTTGTAGTTAAAGTAAGGGCGCTATAAGTTTCTCACGTTGTACAAGGTTTTCACACGCTTTTAAGGCAGGTATATGTGTTGGAGAAAGTGAGGCTGGGCGTTTCGGTTTATTATTCGTTTGTAGTACGGTACATGAACTCGTGGTCGAGTAATAATTATCATCTACCGCGCACGATGTCGCAGTACCTCTCATGAAGAATGTTATATGTGATTAGGAATTCTAACCATTTACGGTCTAAGTCTCAATCTTGTACATGCGGCAGTACTAGTGAGAGTCGGTCGGGTTATTCGTGGTGGTTTGAGCCTCTCCCACAAATGTGCCAGATAGAGAACGTGGTTGAGAGCCATTAAATTACTCCACGATCGCCATCACCAACAGGATTCATCTGGCGCACAGCCAACGACGTGAACTGCTCCCTTCCATCGAGACCGCCGCAGGCTCGATAACAAGCTCACAAAATACTAAACCTAAAAAAAATCATCCGCAAGATCTGGAAGCTACGTGGTTGGTAAAATCTCCATCTGTTGCGTCTTTGGAGATAATTCCTCTTCAGAGGCACGCATAAAGCGAACGCAATGACGAGAAAAGTGCTCGCAACTGCCTCCGCAGCGAGATAGGCTATTGCCGAAACCGGTAGCTGTAATTTCATCCTAACGAAATATTCCAAAGACAAGTCTAGGCTGTTAAAGAGTAACTCGGCTATGACTCTGTGCACGATGGTCAGCTAGCAATGCCATCCTAGCAATTCTGCACGTCAAAAGCGTCGAGAAAGAAAAGAAAACAATCCATGGAATCATGAAAGGCTAATATACACGTAATTAGACTCATATATGAGCCTGCTATTCATTCCCCAGGAGACATGTAATCATGAAGCCTTACAAATAGCCATACGCAAGTTGGGCTAAAGTCTGATAATCCTTGTGCGAGAGGCTCTTAGGAACCACCAGAACCCTAGGATGTGTACGCTTGAAATGCTGCGCCCTGATCATATTGCTGGGGGGTCGGTACCGGGGCGAATGCCGCCCAGCTTGCAACTTCGCAATCATTCCCTTCTCCTGTCGCAGTTGCTTCAGGTCTGCTAAATCCTCATTGTAATTCATATTAGGGTCGATCTCGGACAGTGCTTGTCTCTTTGTTGGCTCAATCGCACCACAGCAATTGTCAACACATACTAAAGATAACTTTATTCTTACAAGCCTGCAGCATTCCTAACCTACTTCCGATGGAGTGTGTGTAGGTGGTAGCGCTGGCGTTGGAAAGATGAGTAGTTGCCCGCAAATATAGTCTCTAAGATACTGGCATTCCTGGTACGTTCAGTTTGCAGCTTAGTCATGCGTTGTTGGAGCATCTTGTATGATTCGGAAAACAACTTGAATACGAGTTCTACTTGGTGAGAGCCTCGCGATATATCGTTGGTTTGTGCATTCGGATCGATGATGGAAAGGCGGTTAGGCTTCTCCCGTGCATTGCCGCCTAGACTGTAGGGTCCCTAAATATTTATTAGCTTCGAATTAGAAACGATAGCGCTAGACTACCTTCGGAACAAAGCCAGCTGGATCCATGCAGATTCTCGTAGTCGTGAGGTTGAACTTATTTCCGTACAAGTCCAAGAAATTCATGAAAAGATCTCCCAGGTTATGTGCTGGATCCATATTCTTACTTTGTACAGCAGGCATTTGTTGAATCATACTAACAACCAAGCAGGTCACTGAGAAACCCCCGAGACCGCCAGAGACCACTTCATTCAGCCCACGCATAAGAAGAAAGTGCTTGACGAGTGTGACAAGGGTAGGCATCACCGGATAGCGGGTCTTCCAGGCTTGGAAAGTCTTGTTGGTGATTAAGCCATCCAACTTTTCGAAAGACATGTCGACTTTCAGACCGGTTATACGGTCAACAAATTTGATGATAGGTACCTTAGCTCCTAAGATGAATTCCATTGAATCATATTGGGTGATGCCACTCTTCCTAAGGACCTCTCCGATTTTTCTAATATCTTTTCGACTTTGCCCAAACACCTTTACGCCACCAGAATGGTAACTATTGGAGACGAAGACAAGGTCAAGGTCTGCGGTCGGTAAATATAGCCCGGCAGCAAATGATCCAAAACAATGCACCTGGCCGTTTGGATATTTAGATGTAAGACACTTAGAAACGCGGGTGATTAGTTCACTGCGAAGAGAGTGTTCATAGTCGTGAGGTTTAACAAATTCGTAGAAATCGCAGATCTCCTTATGAAGCCTAAACAAGAATTGGTTAGTGACAAAGCACTCTCGATATCTACAAGCAAAAAGCCCTACTATTTAACTTACCAGTAGCCCATTTTTTCGGTACGAGAGTGGTCTACAGTGCACCACGGTGTAGCTGTCTTGCGATCTTCGGGTAACCACTCTTGTACAATTCTCCCATCGATTCGTTCGCGTTTGCGCTTAGTACCCTGCTGCTGTGGGTGTGGTGGGAAGCTAGCATCATAAGGGCTCTTCTGGTAAGTATCTACTGTAGCTCGAATATCAGGTGGTGGCCACATGTCAACCGCTTCAGTTAAGCTGATTTGATTTGGTAAGCCGGTGAGAGAAGCATTTGTGGGAGGTGGAGGCGGAGGGGTCTTTGGAGGCGGAGGAACCGGATTGCCTATGTCCGACGGCGGCGGACCTAGCGAAGATGGGTTCGCAGAGGGTGCGGTAGCGCCGGGAGCGCGAGAAGAGCGCTCTGGATGGAGGTGATTACGATGGCTGAAGTGTGCAGGGCCTGTAGGGGTGTTTCTAGGGAGGGCAAGCTCATCGTCACTTGACAACTCAATTGCTTCATCACCAAAGTTGAAGGAGATGAAATCATCATTGTCAGCAACAGGATTGGTTGACGCTGCCTTTTCGGTGTGAATGACTTTAGCCTTTCGGATGAGTTGAACGACATCCTTTTTCTTCGCCTGAGTCTCATCCGGAGGTGGAAGCACAGTATACGGGTCTGGATTCGACCACTTCGGGGCAGAATCACCGTCTGTCTGGCGTTGCGCATACACACGAGTCTTTTTTCGGCTTAGAAATTCGTCATCTTCTGTTGGCGTGTCATCGTTAGTTTCCACAATGGCAGTGGATTCTTCTGTTTCAGACTCCATTTCCATATCAGCTTCGCTCTCTGATACATCTTCTAGAGTAAGGAATCGGGTAGAGCCATCAGCCATGCCCTGCATTTGTTCAGGAGTCCTATCTCTGCGGGATTGAAGAAGTGGACGTTCATGTGGGGCTATGGGGCGAAAGTAACCACCTCGACCTCTTCTTTCATTGTAGCCTTGGCCGGCGTTTTGTCGCGAACGCTTATGAGGCCTGGTTGAATCTGCATTGGTTATAGCAAAGCGGGGACCTTCCTGGGTGGACCGAAATGTAAATTCGTCACGCCGGTCGCCACGACGTGGATAGGAGTTATCTATACGATCGTCTAAGTGGCGGTCATTGGACGGGTAATATGAATCGCGGATGCCATGATTCGGCCTGTAGCTATCGCCTTCCTTAAAGCGATAAATGGGAGGAGAGTTGCGAGGCCTTGGGGGAGGATCCCGTTCACGCGGCAGAGGTGGAGGAGCATCTCGATCTTTGTATCTAGAGGTCCTGGAAGGGTAAGACTTGCCACCATGGTGGCGAGGCCGATATGAATCAGACATGATTGTTGAGAACTGACGTTAGTTGACGAAGGCGCACGGAAAAGAGACAAGATGAATTATCTCGATGTTGTATGGTACACTCCTTCAGACTGTATGGTCTACAAAACGAACACGTTCACAACAAAGCGATCGTGTCGGAACTGCAACAAGAACTGAAACGAGGATAGGGAGGGAGGGGGAAAGAAAAGGCGCGAGAGGCGCGGATGGAGGTTGATGAAGGGAAAAGTGATGTCGCGGCTTCCCTTGGCGTTCGCATGGGAAAGTTCGTCAAAAGGGTCTGTGCGTCAAGCCAATCGCAACCGAGATCTTCCTGCTCCGGCCGACTTCATTCTCTCAATACTCGCGATATCCCATTGTGTGGCAACCGTTTCTTGCACCCCTCGTATATGCAAGCCTCATAAGCCTATCTAAGGCTCTATACCGTATATAGCTTAGTATTAAGGCCTCAAGTCAGTACAATTACTCGGCGGCAGGGGTGCTAGCGCCTCATTAATATCTTCGACGCTTAAATATTGCGGTAAACAGCAGCGACGTGGCTAGGAAGCCTGTATAATATTTAGTGTAGTTAATTAAAAAGCTTTAATATTGTCGCCGCCTATTTAATCCTTGAATTGCTAGCAAAATATTGTCCTTATGCCACCTAAAAAACGTTATGCGTCTTCGGCTCCGAAGCCTCTAAGGCCTCTAAAGCCTCTAAAAGCACCTCCAGCCTAAGAGTCCTATTCACAATCCTTTTAAGCAACGCAGTATACACATAATAGCTTATCCGCAGTAGTTGCGCAGCCTCTAGAGGCTTTAGTAGCTTCAGTAGCTACATAGCAGGCAGCAGTGCTGATTAAGGATATTAAGTGTTACGGACGCTTTAAGTACAATGTTACGACTACTTGGAGAAGAGTCGGAAGAAGCTAGTTGGTTGATTTAGGCACGGTCTAGGATAGAGCCGATAGAGCCATGTGACGAGGAATGGTAACCGAGGTCACATGACGTTGTACGTAGTGTACGCAGTATATAAAGGGAACGTACGTATAATATATATAACACGTACCTTACGTATAAAGGGGATTTCTTAGAAGTACGGTTGTGTATTTAAAGGACCACAGTCCCTACCTAGATAGTTCTCTCCTTTGTAGTGAATCTTAGAATATAATTAGAGTTAATCTATTAGGCAACTACTCTACTAGTTATTATTATATTATTAACTTCTTATTTACTTATATACCTAGCCTATTAATAAGTCTACTATAGTTCCTACTATAAGGCTTTATTATATATTTACTACTAAGGTTATAGTATTAATAAAGTTAAATAATATACTACTAAAAGCAGCTATTATAACGCCATTAACGGCGGTAACTACTTTAAGGTTAGGTAACAATACTAGTATAGTAGATACTAACTTATAGCAACCTATAACGGTTAGATAACTATAAGAGATAGTTAACTAGTTAATAAAAAATAATGTGACGCTAGAAAATAGGATTAATGGGATAGGCGTAGTAAAGGTTAAGTTACTATTAATTAAAAGATACTTAGGAGAGAGATTAAAGCTTAAAGGATTCCTTATATAAATGCACTTTAAGGTAGTATAGAAGGGAGTAAAGCTAGTAATACTTATAGATTAAATAGTATATACAGGACTGTTCTTAATAGGAAGAGCACTTAAATAGTTTAAGCCTTACTTTACAAAGATATAAGTAAATAGTATAATAACTACTAATTAAGAAGTACGGTTTATATTTTTAAGCTAGAATGGATTTATAGAGTAACTTATATAAATATTCGGAGACCTAAAGGCAGTAACTATAGCGGAAAGAAAACTTTAAGATATTATATAATAAACTTTAGTAATTAAGTATATAATGCAGTTCTAGACGTTAGTAATATAAGTAAAGTGGAATAATAGGGCGCTTATAGCATAGTATAAGTAAGGACTTAAGGCTAAAGTCTAGGATATAATTATCCTAATAGAAGATACGGACACCCTAAGAGAACTAATAAATTAAGTAATTAAGATTAATAATTAGATCTACTAAAGGGAATAGGCTAAGAAAGGCTAGGATAGAGTTCTATAGTTATATAAGGCGTAAAGTACGCAATAACTAAAGCTAAGTTAAAAACTATAGTATGGCGCAGAGCTAATAGACCTAAGTAGTACTAAAGAAACTAAAAGATGGAATAAATAACTATAGAAACCTAGAGGATAAGGATTAAGTAATTAAAGGTCTAAGAAATAGAGGCTAAACTAGGGATCTTAGTAGTAGAAAACGTTTAGGCGGACTCTATAGCAAGAAAAATAGTTTAAAGAAGGAGCTTATATAAATTACGGAAAATAGGGTTATTATATTAAAGACTATAGAAGTAGGCAGAGTTACTATATAGTAAAAGGGACGAGACTAGTAGACAATATATACGTATAAAGGGATAATAATATACTATAAGGAATAAAAGAATATTTAATTAAAAGTTTCGCGTTTTATTATAATAACGTATACGAAATTTATAAGGACGCTAAGTATAGCGTAAGCTATTAGCCGTAAGAGCTAGTACCTATAGGATATAGAGGAACTAATAAACTAGTTTATAGATTAGATATTAAGGATAATAAATTTAATATAGGCAAAATATTTTATAATAATAAGGTAATATAGGCCGTTTACTAAGAATAAGCAGACCTTAGAGATATTATATTAAAGGTAAAGGATAATTCCACTATAAAATAGGGAATATTAGTAGGGATTAAGACCCCACTAGATATAATATCTATCGCTTTACGAGATATAAGAGAAGTAGGACAGCGAACCACTTTAGCACTTAATAAAAGCAAAAGGCTAAAGGCTTAAGATTCTTAAGACGAGATGCGAGATAACTAAGATTCTTAAGATAAGATAAGGCAAGCTTAAGGACCTATAATAGACGATAACTAATAGAGCAGAGTAACGGCTTAGTTTAGTAATATACGAATAAGCTTAGGACGAAGTTTCCTAAAAGTATAAGATTCTTAAGACAAGATAAGTAAGATTTAAGACTCTTAAGATGAGATAAGAATATTAAGTAAGCCTAGTTAAACTAAGGCTAAAGTAAAGCTTAAGATAGAAGCAAGCTTAGGATTAAGAATCTAAAAGGGTTAAGAATTTGGAGTATAAATAAGGACACCTATAAATAAGAGGTAAGAGGCTTTTTTATAGGTTAGAGAATCTATAGTATAGATAGTAACTAGACTAGAAGACAGATATATAGACCTAAAAGACCTACTAGGGGAACGTAGTATTTAGCCTAAAGATTAAAAAGTTAATATTAAGATTAAGAAGTAAGAAGACTTTAAGAATCTAAGTATAAGACGTAAACTAAAAGAAACTATAGAAGAATTTAGATAACGAATTATCATATAGTAAGAATAGAAACTAGATAAGAGATCTAGTATATTAGGACGTATAAGGGATAGAGCACTAGTATAAAGAATTACTAATAGGCCTAGAGCAGGTATACTAAGAGCTAAGTAGCTTATTAAACTAGAAGATAAAGAGGATCTAGGGATCCCTACTAGGTTTAAGGAACAATATACTAAAGGCTGTTACGATATAGTAATAAGAAGATACTTTCTTATAAATAAGCCGTATATACTTTAGTAGCTGTACTAAAAGTAGTATAGGCAAAGGCATAATAATAAGTAAGAAGATTTCTATATATAGTTAGATAAAAGAGTTATCTAGAACTACCTAATTATAGAGAAGGCCATAACTTATATTAAAGGAGCCTTAATTATAATGTTAAAGGATCTAGAGGAATAATTAGAGGACTAGAGAAGTAAGAGACGTATCTTAGTACCCGTAAATAAAGTTATAACGTTTAGATTAGCATAATAAAGGTTTAAACTTAAAAATAAAGATAAGTTAAGAATTAACCTAAAGCACCTAACGTACTATATATTATTATGGATTGTATATATAGATAATATATATAAAATATATAAGAATCTAAAGGAAAAGAATTAGAAATACCCTATAAGAATATACTAGATAATAGACGAGCGATAGTATAGGAATACTAAGTATATATATAGCTGGCATCCAGTAAAGGTCTAAAAGGAAGGAAATTTAATACTTTAGCTAGGAAGATTCCTTACAGAAGAATACTTAGACGGATAATAATAGTGGGAATGCTTAGAGAATATATATCTATAGTATATTAAAGATAAAAAGTAAACTAGGTATTAGCTAAAGAGTAAGCTAAGTATAATAGGATTAAGCAGCTAATAATTAGGAAAAGTAGAGGCCCACAGGACTAAAGGAAGCTAATAGTAGAGCCTTAAACCCTTAAAGGAATTTAAGGATAACACCTAAATTTATAAGTTAATTAGTAAGATTAGCAGTTTAAAGCGCTAATAGATAGTGGAGTAACGCGAAACTATATCTTACTAGTAGTAGTTAAGAGAATAAGATTACCTTATAGATAGAAGGAATAACCTTACCTATTAGTTATAATTTTAGGAGATCTAATAGCCTATAGAGGAGGGATTATTAATCTTAAAATAGGACCTATTTAGATAACTATTAAAGGAAGACGAATTAAGATATCTTTTAATATCCTACTATTAGGACGGGATAAGGCAGTATTAGGTATGCCTTAGTTACAGGAATATAATCTAAAGATCGATTAAATTATAGGTTAGGTTAATATTAGAGATACTTAACGCCGTAAAATATAATAATAAACTAAGTTAGTATAGTACTAAGTTGGAGCGATATATAAAGAGACTAAGCGAAGCTTAAGTTATATACTAAAAAGATACTATAAGTATAGTAAGAAACTATAGTTACCAAAAAGTAAAAAGTTAGTAGATTATATAGTATAGGACTATAAAATAGAGTTAGAACTAGGAATAAGTTTAAAGTTCTTTTTAACCTATAAGCTAACTAAAGAAGAGTCTAGAGCACTTAAAAAGTTTATCTAAGAGAACTTATAAAAGGGATATATTAGACTATTATAGTTATTAGCAGGTTACCCAGTACTATTCGTACTAAAGAAAAATAGAAAACTTAGGTTATATATTAACTATAGGCAGTTAAATAGCATTACTTAAAAGAATAGGTATCCTTTACCCTTAATTAGCGAAATCTAAGATTGGATAGGTAATACGTAAATCTTTATAAAGATAGATCTAAGATAGGCGTACTATTAGATTAGAATTAAGGAAGGCGATAAATAAAAGGCAGCCTTTAGGTTAAGAGAGGGACTATATAAACCATTAATTATATAATTTAGATTAACAAATGCACTAATAACGTTTTAGAAACGAATTAATAGTATATTAGGAGAACACCTTAATAAGTTTATTATAGTATACCTTAACAATATTATTATCTACTTAATAACTAAGGAAGAGTACGGGGAATACGTTAAATAGGTCTTAAAGAGACTATAAAAAGAATAGATGCTAGTAGTAATTGAGAAATGCGAGTTCTTTACTAGGAAGACCGATTTTGTTGGATTTATTATTAAACTAGGTCATATTAGTATAGACCCAAAGAAGATTAAAGCTATAGTGAGTTGGTAAGAACTAGAGAATATAATATAGTTAAGGTTATTCTTAGGGTTTTATAACTACTATAGAAGGTTTATAGCATAATGGTTAAAGAGTATTAAACTATTTACTAGGCTTATAAAGAAAGAGGAATTATAGGTATAGGGAGATAAATAAAGGAAGTTGTTTAAAGAACTTAAGGAGTTATTTACCTAGGAGCTAATCCTTAAGATCTATTAACTAGGACTAGACACGGTTATAGAAATAGATATATTAAACTACGTACTAGGAGTATATTTACTATAAAAGTATAAGGACATATAGCACCTAGTAGTATATTATAGTTAGAAGATAACACCACTAGAGTTAAACTATAACGTTTATAATAAGGAGTTATTAGGTATAGTTATAGCACTTAAGGAATAGAGAGCATTCTTATAAGGCGTAGAGAAACTATTTATAGTTAAAACAGATTATAAGAACCTAATAGGGTTCCTAATAATAAAAGAACTTAATTAGAGATAAGTTAGATAGGCAAAGATGCTTATAGAATACTATTTTAAAATTTAGTATACTAAGGGAACTAAGAATATAAGAGTAGACGTACTTAGTAGAAAAGCTAAACTATAGAATAATAAAAAACTATTAGGAGCAATGCTATAAAGAGATAAAAACGGATTAATTAGGTATAATTACCCTAAACTAGCAGCAACTTAAGAGGATAGTAAATTAGAAAGAGTCTACAAGACACTAGAAAGCTTTTATGTATAGAGAATTCTAAAAGTATAGCTAGAAGATCTATAGATAGATATATATAAAAATTAAGAAGTAAAGTATATCCTAAGAAGTATAGTAGAGTATTTTATAGAAGATTTCTATAAGGAAATAACTTAAGAACACAATGGAGCGATAGGCTTAGTATTAAGACTTTAAAAAGAATACATTATTAACGGAATCTAGAATATTATAAGAAAAGTAATAAAAGAGTATTTAAATTACTAAAGGAATAAACTAATAAGGTATAAGCTATATAGAGGGCTATAACCTATTAAAATACTAGAGAGACTATAGGAGGTTAT
>Ga0307515_10001719_pt1 | contig 48714 bp, 38 predicted proteins | sample 17_EM_MG_FD_194513 | JGI IMG/M metagenome (GOLD analysis project Ga0307515, IMG submission 194513) | Populus trichocarpa ectomycorrhiza microbial communities from riparian zone in the Pacific Northwest, United States - 17_EM | ecosystem: Host-associated > Plants > Roots > Unclassified | place... | reverse complement strand
CGCGACGCGTTGAATTGACGCCGGGCGCGGAGTAATCCGCCACCGGGGTGTCTCTGACGGCTCTGACGGAGCGCGTCCACTCTGACGGAGCCATTCCGCCCGGACGGAAATATTTTTTGCTGATGACATTCAATAAATACTCCAACAGCCAAGCAGGGTACAAGCAGTCGTACGACACCAGCACCCGGACCTGCCTCAGACACTGACTCAGTGCGTCGTGTTGTATTCAGCCCCGCATCCGGCATTGCAAGCATTCCCACCCCTCTCACCAGTCTTGAAAACCTGCCTACCCCCATCCCCAATTCAGAAGCCCACACGATAATTACAAATCCACTGCAAACCCGAGTTACTGAGAGTACTCAGAGTCAGAGACAGTGGCAATTGCAACCGCAGGGGGTATCAACACCGTGATTGATGGTCACCGGCAGTTGCTGCATCCATCGATGTTGTCAGTCTGACATGACGCATCTTGTATTTGCAACGGGCAGACACCTGGAGCCCTGCATGTGTAACCCACATCTGATTATGAATGCAAGCGACTGGGAGATGGTAAGTTATGCAACGCGAAGTGTTGCGAAGGGATTACCAGACGCCCCACATTGGCAGATAATAGCGACATACTGATCCATGGCTATGCAGCAAAACAACATTTGGTCCATCGCATTTGAGGCACGCACAAAGGAGATCTTGAAAGAGGTGTGCTGAAGCAACCGCCCACATTGGATATTACACGCTCAAACCTGTACCAGGTTCCAGCACAAGTCGATAAGGTTTTATCCCATTTGATTCATTCAGCAGGGGATAACATTGCAGAGCATTATGATATCCACCGCTTTGAATCCGGCGCAGGGTGTTTGGAATTCATTCATTCCCGTCTGGCAGACAATATGCATCTTTTTCCCGTAGCTGAGGGTGTGGAAGGAGGTGTACGCAGTCCAAATACAACGCAGAGAGAGTCAGAAGCTGCTAATGAATGGCCAGTGTCCACTGTACCTCCAGGCGGAAGCAATCCGGCAGTGTATCTACATCAGATTCCATCATCGGGTGAATACCTGCGGTAAGTATGCTGATGGATTGTACTCTTCCATCATTGATGCCAATGACGGTCATATACCCTCGCCACTAATCATGTTCACCCGCACTGCATTGCTCCATGCTCTCCTGTAGTGACAAAAGAACAAAGGTATTCATCTGAAAGCATCCAAGTTACAGCTGAAAGCAGACAGACCTGATCACTCAAGCTACATCAACTCCAAGAATGAGGGTGGTAAGAATGCATCTTGCTGCACTGCGACGAGTCGGAAGTTGTTGATCTTGCCTGGTGTTGCAGCCACGTATATATAATGGATGAATACCTGGAACACACTACCAGAGAGCTACCAACAGAGGGTGTATGAGTACACACTTGCTACGGTCAAGCTTCAGATCAAACAGGCAGAGAACCCAACACCTGCTGTGGCCATCAGGGTGGAAGCAGCGCGAGTTCACAATACGATTCTTCTTGACTCTTTGACCTCCGAAGTGGCGCTTGAGGATTCTGGGATCAGACGCACTGACCCAAGCATCCCGATAGACAAACATTGCGCAGATGACCAACTGCATATCAGGATACCAGAGGGCAGCGGGGATTGTGAAGATGAAGTTGACGAATGCGATGAGCATGATGCCATCCCCACCACCAGCCAGTGATGACGGGCTGCGACTGAACTCCAGAGCGTTGACCTGGGAACAAGTGATGTCAACAGGTATAATTGCGAGGATGGCAATGATGTGGATCCGGATGAGGAGGAAGAAGCATCAGAAGCTGATGATGGATCAACGCAGAATGTGGAGGTCTGAGGGCACAGTAGGTTGGACCTGCAAACCAGTGATGTCGACGGGTATGCGAGCGAGGATGGCGATGATGCAGATGAGGATGAGGAGGATGAAACATCGCAAGCTGATGATGGATCAACGCAGAATGTGGAGGACTGAGGGCATAGTCATAGGGAGTGTGATGATTGGACAGTACATTTCAGACCTGTAAAATACGATAATGGAGAAGCAAATCAAACGGCAAGTGATGTATCCGAATCAAAGACTGTATTGTAATAAATAACAACATGTCAAAGGTAAACATACATGGGGAGTGTGCGGCATCTGATATATAGCAACTGCAGAGAGGTAAAATGTTGCACTGGTCCAGAGAAAGGCATATACATTGGCAGGCGTTGTGTAAACGGCTATAGCAGAACTGCAGCACCTGTGAAGTGCGTACGACACGTGTCGTTCTGAGGTTGTGTATACGTCACCACCTTCCAGGCGCAAAGTGAAGGAGGTACGTGTGCAATGGGATGCTTGTAATTCTCCGCAGAGGGTTTGAGGTTCCATCAGAGCTGTCAGCGCCATCAGGAACACCCGGGTGTGTCTGATGGGCAGTAGGGTTGTTGCTGATGTTTCGGAGACAATATGACAAAAGATGTAGTATGGTATTTTGTTTGATATACCGATTTCAAATGTGAGAGTGGTTATTACTACATATATTACTGGAAAGGGACTTAACTAGCAATCAGTACAGCTACAAGACATCAGTCATTGTCTCTTACCTACAACTGATTACTGTGTTTAACCCAATTGAGTATGTTCACCTGTTAACTTCACACTAACTACCATAATTCCAGTCCAATTGTTACAGTATAATAGTGATGTTTTCAATATTGACATTATTGCTAAATATAGTATTCTCTTGAGGTAGTTTAGAAAGTGTATGAAAATTCAAACTACAATTTTAAACAATACAACGCAAATTCAAATTTAACTTATTTACTGTAGGTAAAAGATCCGGATATCAGCATTACAAATAGTGATTACCAAGTTCAACATACATCATTTCCTTTTCCCCAAAAAGACATAAAAGCTGCATATGGTTCAGCCTCAAGAATGTTCCACACACCTAGAGGTTGATAGGAAGATACACATATCATGACCAGACATATGAAAAGTACAAGAGCAATGCTGGAATATATACGGGAACGAACCAGACTAATCTGTGGAAGGGTAGTAATCGAATCCGCCACCAAGTAGCACTTTGACATCGGCACTATCAATGAATATAACTGCTCCTCAATCTACTCAAATTGTCCAATAATTATTCCGAAAGATGTGGACATCCAATTTTGTGAAATATGTAAACTTTGTGTGATTGATTGCATACGTTTGATTCAAGTTGGCCATTGATCGATATATTATTTTGTAAAAGCCTTTGAATATAGTATTCACTACCAACCATTTCAGAGACATCGTGACTGCACAGAAAGAATGGTATAGTTTTAACCACTGCTAGCGTTTGCAATCGTGCCAGGCCGCCTCGTCGGGTCTGGACCCCAGGTCGGAACCGAAGTGACGCGAAAGACACAGTCCGGGTCGTCAATAGACTGGAACTGACTATCGCAGTCCGGTTCGACAGACATCTTCCAACGCATCAGAATTGGGCGGGTAGTCAGCGGGTTGTCCAGCGGGTCCGTCTGCAGATATATATAGTGCTATTCCTTTTTCTGTTTAATAACTGTACTTGATCAAATTCAGTTAAGTAACATCCAGAAATTCCTTTTTAATCACTTCACGGGTTGCGACATTAGATATTTTTGAATCAATGTTTTGCGTTTTGTGTTCTGTATTTAGGGATACGAAGAGAGTCAATAGTACAGTTATGATCTCATATATCCACACGATGCCATGATTACCCAATGTACAAGACCAATGATCCTTGACGCTCTGTTGACACTCATTTTCAGGATGGTGCACAAAGCGTGCCGCAGTTGCTTTTGACGCTCAAGGCAGCTAATACCTTAATTATGAATGTCTGCAACCAATCGCCACGTAGATGACCTAAGATGCAAAGCCAAGTATTGGTGACGCACAGTTGACGCTCATTTTCAGAATGTGGCAATGACCATGTCGCTTTCTTTCTCGCCTATAAAGGCAGCCAATACATCCATTAAACCTAATCACTACCAGATTACTTTGTATTTACCTGGCTTAGAAGACTAAAATCGTTGACGCTCTGTGGACGTTCATTGCCATTATGGGGTAACGAACATCGCACACACTGATTTGCATGAAAATGTGGCTAATACCGTATTTAGGAATGTCTGCAATCAATCGCCACTTCGATAACCCAAGATGCAAAGCCAAAATCTGTTGATGCTCGGTTGATACTCATTTTCAGAATGGGGAAATGACCATGTCGCTTTCTTTTTCGCCTATAAAGGGAGCCAACAAATCCATTCAGCCTAATCAGTACCAGATCACTTTGTAAGTGCAAGACTTAGAAGACTAAAAATCGTTGATGCTCAGTTGATGCTCATTTTCTTGATGGGGTAATGAAAATTGCACTCACACTTTTGCCTGAAAAGGCCGCCAATACATCCTATGTGAGTTACGATCACAAATCAACCTTTAGAAAAACCCAGGATACAAAGCCATGAATCGCGGACGCTCGGTTGACGCTCATTTCAAGAATGGGGCAGTGACCATGTCGCTTGGTGTGTTCCCTATAAAGGCAGCCAATACAACGGTTATGCTACAAAGCGATTAAATCACATTACAATTACCTTGCTTTCATGACCAGAATTCGTTGACGCTCCGTTGACGCTCATGTGCACGATCAGGTAGGGAGCGTGTCGCTATACCTTTTGCCTAGAAAGAACACCAATACTTCTATTATGTATAACCACGACCAAGGCAATTTTTAATTGCCAGTCTTACTTGACCTAACATTGTTGACACTCATTTTGCCACCGGTGTATCCGCAATATTCAATCACTTGATTCGGCGTAGTCTATCATTCACATTCTTCTAGTAGCCATTCAAGCATTTTCATTCACTTTCTCATTGATCACTACATTGTTCTTTAATAATACATATAAATATATCCTTCAATATATACATTACACTGTCCCCTAATTGTAGAAAATAATACACTCCAAAATCCGGTTCCTTTCAGTCAATGCTCATCATCACGTGCAGGTTTGCTCAATAGGCTGCTTTGGTCTTCAAAATGGATGTTAGCTGCATTACCACACAGCAGATAGTGTACTAACCAGAGGATATTCCTTCAGCAGTAAACATATCTGGATCAAAATCTGTATAGTGCTGGCTATCCTGGCCATATGCATCAAGTGTAAGAAACTTGGCGCAAGGAACGGAAATATGTGAATACATATATCCGGCCGGCAAATTGACGATTTGGGAACGATGAGCTCCGGCATTGTTACGGGGTGGCTCGGGTGGCATTCTGGGCAGATGTCGCATTCCAGGCAGAGGTTGTAGCGGGTCTGGTGTCTGCTGTCTGCGTCAGTCGGGTGGAGATGCACCTGTTCCTTTGGGTCTGCAGCGTGTCTGCAGATTCTTTGCAGTGCCATTTGGGCAAGGAAGATGTCTGTCGGTCTGGTAGTAACGAAGCATGGCCGGGTGTCTGTCTATTGCAACCTTCACCATGTCATACCCCGGAAACTCAACAACCGACTTCATCTCTTCTGGGATTTCAGCTCGAGGTGTCTTGGTCACATATTTTGTTTCCTCTCTTGCGGCTCTCGAAATGCTGCCATTGGCCATTTTGGCCATATTCAAGGAGAGGTGCATGTCGGACTGTCTCAGCTGTACCTGACCTCCTTGCCTTGCCATAGTAGCAGACATGTTGAGAACCTACAAGGAATTAGTTGCTGCTCTAACAATGAGATTCGGCTATTACCTTGACCATATACGCTTCTGTAGCACCTCCACAATGATAGCAGCTGGTTTCGTCTGCTACCGGGGATGCTAATCACGAAATTCATCTGCGAATATCACAGAGCTGAACAAATCACGATGTTCAATTTCGCCGACTGTGCGGACAATTGTCTTCATCAACCATGGAGGTTTCCTGTTACATGTGGTGATACATTGGTCACGTTGCTCTCTGCATACACCCGCTATACGTTATTCAGTCAATTGACAGCTGTTCACCACGGTATGAATATATGCACATCCAAATGCATGCTGCATCATATTTTTGCTGCTTCTGGTCTTACGGACAATTTTTAAATGTGCATCCTGGGTGAGATGTTTGGTGCCATCATTGGCAGTGTCACGGTGGACTAACTGGTGTCTCCGTTCTTGCTGTGTGCCAAGAAGTGAAGTATGGGATGAAGCGCCCATGGATCGACTTGCTCCGGATCCTTCGCCACCTGGCTGAGGTGATTGTGTAGCCAGGATTTGGTAGTGCGGAATAGGAGAGGAAGATGATAACGAAAAGAAGTGGAAAGTCCTGAGGAATTTATAGTGATCTTCAACTCAGAATGGAATATGTAGCGGGCAACCTGTTCGTTATACTCAACACGAATCCCGCTGTGTATGACTGCAAGTTGCTTGGGTTTCCCACTGTCTCGCAATTCACAATCAGTCCGTCCAATGTTGTTTGTTTGTTTCCAGCGATACATTGTGGCATACAACAGCCGAAATCTCATGATTTTCAGATATAAATAGGACATTCTTTGAGGGAAAGGATGTCTGCTGATGTTTGTCTCAAATAATCCCCGGGATAATAAATGAAACTGACGCTAATAATCCAGTCATGTTGTATGGTTAGCCTAACTAATCCCATTTTGATTGACAGTCAAAAGGGAGATTTTGCTTTGTTCAAGTTGAGTAAATGTACTAACCTTGACATAAAAGACGCAGCTTGACTCCATATTGTCCATATCTTGCGACATCAAACATCTCACCCATCAACACAGTAATCACAAACTACAATGGTCAATGCTCTGAAAAATCACTTTTCCCGACTTCCGGCAGCCCAATATCGCAATTAGACAAAGCGGTCCACCTGATGACGTCATCAAGCGAATGAAGCAAACTGCAGCTTGGATGCAAAATGAGTCCGAGCCCTTGGGGCCTTGCACAGATTGCGATCCAAAAGGAAGCTTGCAGCCAAGAAATGAAGTGAAATGCACCGCTTAAGTAATGAAGAGAAAGGAAACTGGATCCAGGATGATGTTGAGAGATCAACCGCTGAGGCAAGACAGCCAGTTGCAGATGCAGAGGTAGCAACTAGGCAGCAGCAGGAAAACACGGGCACAGCTGAAAATGCAGAATTGACGACCAGAGAGCCCGAAAAGATGATTGAAGAGATGATGGTGCCTATTGGAGACAGTCTCAGTGATCTGGCAAGTTCCGACAATGGGGAGGATGGGGAAGATGAGGATGATGAAGAGACAGAGCAGGGCAACCTGAGCGAAGATGACAAACCCGCCTGGGTGATGGGCACAATCTCCAAAACAGTACAACAGCGCATGGAGACGTATCAACAAAAGCGGATGAAGCTGGATGAATTGACCCAACCAGGATGGTGGGACGCAGCCGGCAACTTCTGTGAAAGAGATAAGAAGCATGGCGTATCCGAATCAATGGTCCCGGCAGACCTTACACTGCAAACGGATGATTTTCCAGCTGCACCTGCACCGACAACATTTGGAGAGCATATGGAGTGTCTTGATATTGTCCCCGGAATATCGCAAATGCCTCAAGGGACATCTTGACTAGCAAGCAGTCATATCAGGCTAGGATCTGTGAAGCCACGGTTGGACACAGATATAGCTGGTCTTGCGCCTGCCCCAGAGCCTGATTAATCACGTATTTAGAATGTGAAGCCTGTTGAACCCATATGCGTATACCCCTGCATATTGCCACCCCAGCTGATTATAAGATAGGAATCAGATTCGGAGAAAGACATGGTGATGGCTCCTGCGTCATCAGTGATATAGATAGGCAAAGAGGTATTTTTGACCTCATATTTTTGTGAAAAGTAATTGTTGTATCAATTTTACTATGTGTCAGCATTTTCTTGATTTCAGTGACCAAATTGTGAGACATGATAATTTGCCTTGGCATGTGCAAGGGTTGAATGCACCATGCGAATGTTCTAGAACCCAAATCATCTTCTAAGACGGCCAATAAGCTCGATTTCAGTTCGCCCATTACAGTTAAGTGAGAATGCAAAAGCGATATTAGTGACGAAATATACTAACAAAATTTAAGTGAGTAATGTCATACGACTCCTGGAAAGGGTGGTCCTTGCTCACAATGAATCCGTCTGTATGACAACCGTCATGCTGCATTCATCCATGCATCCAACTGCATAACTCCCAGCACAGACCTGGTGCACATGGTTGACATATTTGGCAATGCTTATGGTACATCATGGATATCACGGAGAAGAAGCTGGATGAGGAAAGATGAGGAAGTCGAGCAATATTAATCCAAAACTAGTGAAATGATCTACCTGCGGTCAATTGCCAGCCGAAAGCGCAGGAATGTGATAGGGCCACGTCATTACTTCCTCCGACAACATGAACTGAGGTTGATCAGAAATTGAAACGCGACAAAGCTTCTGGATGCAATTGATAATAGTTAGAAACACAATATTGGATGTCAGTAATGAATATGCGATGCATTGCATACAATGATTAAGTGTACAATGGCTGTTTCGATGTGTTTAATGTGAGCGTCAACAGAGCGTCAACAATTGTTGTTCTTACATATTGGACAATCAAACAGCTCCATTGCCTCGCCCTTCAAAAGTAGATTTGTTGGTTGGCGTTATTCCCGACATGAATGCGACGCTGGTTACCGCATCCTAAACATGAGCATCAACGGTGCATCAACAATTTTCAGTCCTACACATTCCATAATCAATGGGCTGAATTGTCACCTCCTGCCCAAGTTAGTCCTTGAGTCGTTGTTATAGCTAAAAAGGGAAACGGTATGCTCGTTGCTTCATCCTAACAATGAGCGTCAATGGAACTTCAATGGTTTTTCGCCTTGCATCTTGGGAAATTCCACAGTTGTGGGGCAACATTGACCCATAATCGGTATATTGACTGCTTTTCTAGGCAACAATGCTGCAACAACATCGCTACTATGTCCAATAATGAGCGCCAAAGGCAAGTCGACAATGCATGGCTTTGCATCTAGTAAAACCCAAGCGCTGTGCGGCGAGATTGACTCATACTCGAACTGTTGGCCGCGTTTCTAGGCAAACTGCCTGCGACACAATTGCTACTATGTCCTGAAAATGAGCACTGATGGAGTGTCAACAATGTACGGCCTCGCATCCTACATAATGCAAGGACTGTGCAGCAACATCCACCCATACTGGAACTATCGGCCCCCTCTGTAGGCAAAAATGCTTGGGGCAACCTCGGTACTGTGTCATAAAAATCAACGTCAACGGAGCGTCAACGGTTTCTGGCCATGCATCTTGTGAAATTCACGGCCTGTACGGCGACATTGACCCATACTCAGAATATCGGCTGCCTTTCTAGGCAAAAATGCTGAGACAACATCGCTAATATGTCCTGAAAATGAGGGTTAACGGAGTGTCAATGATTTCTGGCTTTGCATTTTGGAAAATCCCAGGGCTGCATGGCGACATTATTCCATAATCATAATATCAGCCGCCTTTCTAGGCAAAAGTGGTTGGGACCACATTGCTACTGCGTCCTAAAAATCAGCGTCAATGGAGCCTCAACTATTTTTAACCTTGCATGTTGGAAAATCCAAGGGCTGTGCCGCGATATTAACCCATAATTGAACTACCAGCCGGCTTTCTAGGCACAATTGCTTGCATCAGCATCGCTACCATGTCCTAATTCTGAGTGACAATGGAGCATCGACTGAGCGTCAACTCAGCGTCAACGATTTTTGTTCATGCAACTTGCAAAATCCAAGGGCTTTGCATGGACATGCACACATAATCAACGTATAGGCTGCCTTTGTGGGCAAAAATGCCAGTCAGAATTCCGCTACCACCCCATAAAAATAAGTATCAATGGAGCGCCAACAGGTTAAGTGGAGCTCAAGAAAGCTTCACAGCAACGAAATGCCTTGCATCGTTTGTAAATGCAGTTCTTACAGGTCAGTCCTGTCAGTATGACCTTGTATATGACCTCACAACTATGCATGAAAAGTCTCAAAGGTCGTACTTTTGTCTTTCGTGTAGCTCAAGAGTCAATATTCCAGCACCAGCGTTCTACTCAACAATAATGTAACTGTTGGCAGTCTCTCAACTGGAATTAGACAGCTTTCAAATGCCTACAACCATGTCGGATTCCCAATGTTTAAATACGTCATTGTTAAACATAATGATATTATGAAACTATGAAAGTGTCTTTATTCACGATTTAAGCATCTTTAATTTACACATCATATTCGATGCTTGGTTGGCTTTAATGACAGTTCGCTCGAAACATCCTATTGCATGTTATAATTCCTGATATGCACCTTCGTGGCGCATTTATTTGCACTGCGGCATGGAGGAGACTGGCATCCCTGGTATCATATTTGTCATCTGTCATTAAGTTCTTCGCCATCCATCAGAATATGGGACCAGCTCCATGGGGAAACACTTGCTGGCAAAAGCGCACATTGCAAAGTTAACCGAATTGACAAAGTGGGAGGATTCTGAATTGACCAGGACAACCGTCGATGACACCGCTTTGGCCATATTGAAGAGACAAGGCAATTGGGGAATTACAATAGTAAGGTTGCGAAAGAAATTGATCTTCGACAGTTAGATTATACGTATATTAACACAATTGACTCACTGAATGCTCTTAACTGGCAGCAATGGACAACCTAAATGCCGAATTTCACCAAGATACTTGGAATCGCCACCTCATGTTTGGCTGTATTCCGGCTCACATTCCATGGGATGCTGTATCACACCTCGAGCAGCGACGAACATTTACACCATTATGGAGTGAGCTGGTGGTGCTGTCTGCCAGCACTCTTTGCAACATTTGCTGGAGGGAATACTCACTGACAGTGAATTCAATCAACGAACAATGGCAGTCAAGAAACAAATTTATCTCAGCTTTAGATGGGAGGACATCAACGAACAAAGTAGCGATAACATCGGTCATAGCATACTATATAAATTGGAATTGGGCATTGCAAGAAGTACAATTTGCATTCAATGAGGTAAATAGCCTGTGCTTTACATATTTCGAATGCAAAGTGCGAATATTAGGTTAAAGGTCACCACACCGCAGTACGGTTAGCCATACATTATAAGGAAGTTCTGGCTATTGTTAGAAACGGCTCAGCATAACCCGCCAGCGGTCCTGGTGTGAACTGGAAAAACAGTTCGGTCCAGTTCCAGAACCGTCCAGAAACCTGAGGCGCTGCTTCTTGGCGGTCCAACCCTTGCCCAGTACCTGTCGACCCGCAGATTCAGCCAGGTTTGGCTAGATCTGTCGGGTCCAATCTCTTGTTCTGCGTTTTAGGTTTTTCTATTTATGGTCGCATTCAGATATCGTACTGTTAATTGCAAAATATTCACGCGGTACTGCATTGTCATTTTCTGATGTATTGACAACGTTTATATAGCAAACAAGTAGAGAGACGCTGCCTGCCCCATCCTAAAATTGAGCGTCAATTGAGCGTCCACAATTGAAGGTCTTGCATCTTGGGTAATCTAAGTGGCCCTTGATCGCACGTATCCATTCACAAGTGATTAGCAGGGTTCATGAGCAAATAAGCAAATGATATTCCCGTGATAGCCTCCTGAACAGCGACAACTTAGTTCATTTCCAAAGGAGCAACTAAGCGTTCACGAGCATTTTAGACTACAACAACGGACACAACTGAGTACTTGGACTTTAACAGCCACTGCATGCTTCGATAAACCATGATTGAAGGCCCAAGATTGTCGACACTCTGTTGACGTACATTATCATGATCTGGCAGGGAGCGTGACGCTTTTCTTGTCGCCTATAAAGGATGGCAACATATCCATTATGTGTAATCACTACCAAATTGTGTTTTGATTAGAAGACTTACAGGACCAAAAATTGTTGATGCTCCGTTGACGCTCAGTTTCAAGGTGGGACATGGAGCGTCTCGCATTCATGTTTGCGTATAAAGGTTCTCAATACTGTTGTTATGTATAACCACTACTAAATTAAATCTTCATTACCAGAATAACAAGACCTAAAATCGTTGACACTCTGTTGATGGTCATTTTCAAGATGGGGCAGGGACTGTGTTGCTATTTTTTTTGCCTATACAGGGTGGCAACACTTCCATTATGTGAACTCCCTGCCAAATTGCGTTTTGATTACCCGACTTACATGACCAAAAATTGGTGACACTCCATTGATGCTCATGTTCAAGATGGGGCAGGGTGCGTTTCGCTTTCTTTTTTGCGTCCAAAGGTTGTCAATGCTGTTGTTATGTATAACCACTCCAAAATTACTTCATAAGTACCAGACTAACAAGATCAGAAATCATTGACGCTCCGTTGACGCTCATTTTCAAGATGGGGCAGGGAGGGTGTTGCATTATTTTTTCCCTATAAAGGATGGCAACACTTCCATTATGTATAATCACTACCGAATCGCGTGTTTATTACTCGATTTACAAGATCAAAAATTATTGACGCTCCCTTGACCCTCATTCTCATGACGGGACACTGAGCATGTCGCCTTCTTTTCAGCGTATAAAGGTTGTCAATACAGTTGTTATATATAACCACTACAAAAGTACTTCTTAATTACAAGACTAACAAGACCAAAAATCGTTGATGCACTGTTGACACTCATTTTCAAGATGGGGCAGGGAGCGTTTCCCTTTCTTTTCTGCATCTAAAGATTGTCAATGCTGTTGTTATGTATAAACACTACAAAATTACTTCATAATTACCAGACTAACAAGACCTAAAATTGTTGACGCTCTGTTGATGCTCATTTTCAAGATGGGGCAGGGAGCGTGTTGCTCTCTCCTTTGCCTATAAAGGGTGGCAACACTTCCAATATGTGTATTCACAACCAAATAAAATTTGTATTACCCGACTTACAGGACCTAGAATTGTTGACGCACCAATGACGCACATTTTACCACAGGCGTAACTGCAATATGGAACCATTCACTTTGGCATACTATATCAATAATGGTCTTGCGGCAGCTGTTCTGTGCTGTTCATGTACATTCTCCTTTCTAACTACATTGTTCTTTAATGATGCATATAAATATACCCTTTGAAATATACTTTAAAGTGTCCGCTGATTGTAGATAATGATAATACTCAAAAATCCCGTTCCCTTGAGTCAACTCTCGTCTTCACTGTCATGTTCACTCAAAAGGCTGCTGTTGTCTACAAAATGGCTGTCAGCTGCATTACCACACAGCTGATAGTATACTAACCTGTGGATGGACCTTCATCAGTCAGCAAATCAGGAACAAAATCTTTATCGCGCATGCGATCCTTGGCATATGGATCAGAATTGAAAAGTTGTGCGCTGGGAAGCGGAGTATGTATACACACAGATCGGGGTGGCACACCTTCTGTTACGGAGCTTTGAGCACTCTCACTGTCATCAAGTGGCGCAGGTGGCGTTCCGGGCCTCGGTGGCGCCGGTCATGGTGGATGTGCACCTGTGCCATTGCGCCTCCAGCGAGTCTGTGGATTCTTTGCTGTGCAATGTTGGCAAGGGAGACAGCCGTCTGTTTGATTTTCCTGAACCATTGCCGGGTGTCATTCTATCGCAATTTTCACCTTGTTATGCCCGGGAAACACAACACCCCGCTTATGCTCTTCCTGAACATCGGCGTGTGGTTTCCTGATTAGTTGTTGCGTTTCCTCAATTGCGGCGCAAGACAACCCTTCTTGAGCCATTTTGGGCATAGTCAAAGGAAGACGTATGTCGGACTGTTCAAGCTGTACCCGACCTCCTTCTCTTGCCATAGTAGCTGACATGTTGAAAACCTTCAAGAAATTAGTTGCTGCTTCTAGAGTGAGAATCGACTGTTACCTCAACCATATACAACTCCGCAGCCTCCTCTAAGGTCTTTAAAGCCTGTTTCGTCGAATCCTGGGGACATTTATCACCAAATTCGTCGGCGAAAATCCCACAAATGACAACATCGTGATGTTCAATTTCGCAGACTGTGCGGATATATGCCGTGGTCAACGATGGAGGTTTCTCGTTACGGGCAGCGATGAATTGGTCACGTAGCTCTCTATGTACCCCAGCTGTGCATTATACTGTTAGTTGACCGTCATCTACATTGATATGGATTGACTCACATCCGATTGCATGCTGCGTCTTACTCTAGCTGCTTCCGGTTCTACGTACTATTTTCAAAAGGCCGTCCTGGGTCTTATTTTTGGTAGCTACAATTGCAGCGTTGCGGTGAACTAACTTGTGTCTGCGTTGCTGCTGTGTCTCACCGGGTGGCGTATTGTTTGAAGCGCCTGTTGTTCGGCTCAATTCGGCTTCAATCGCACCTGGTTGAAGTATTTCTGGAGCCATGACTTGCTGTGGTTGAATGGTGAGGAAGATGATCACGAAAAGAAGTGGTAAGTCCTGAAGATTAAATAGTTAGCCACAAGTCAAAATGGAATGAGTGACAGCCAACTTGCACCTTCAATTCAAGCACAATCCAGCAATGTATAGCTGCACTGCGTATAGCTGCATGGGATTCCGACGATCCCGTTATGTGGAGTAAGTCGGTCTGATGGTGTTTGTTTCTTTGCAGGGATATGTTATGATGAATGACAGCTGATATCTCATGTTTGATATATATAAACAGGACATTGTTGGACAGAAAGGACGTCTGGTGATGATTGTCTCAAGACATCGCCGGGATCGTACATGAATCACACTCTAAGCATCAAGTCTTAATGTAAGGTTAGGATTACTATTCCAGATGAAGTGACGATCAAAATGCTGATTTTGCCTTGTTCTAATTGATGACACCTACCAACCTTGACATAAAAGATGCAGCTTGGCTCCATGTGGTCCATATCTTGCAATATCCAACAACTCGCCCAACAACATGGTCAACACAAGATACAATGGTCAATGCTTGGGAAAAGAACCTGTCGGCACTTGCTGGGGGCAAATACGGCAAATCGACGAAAAATCCGCACGACGATGTCACCAAGTGAATAGAGGCCAAAGTCGCTTGGAGGCAGAGAGGGTCCGAGCATTGGGAGCATTGCGTGGCTTACGATCCAACAAGAACTTTTCGGCGGGGAAAAGACTAGAAACCCACCTTTCAAGCAATGAAGAAAATGAGAAATGGATCGAGGATTATGTGGATAGATAGACTGCAGTGGCAAAAAAGCAAGTTCAAGATGCAGAGACAGCGATTATGCAAGAGCAGGAACATATGAGGAATGTTGAAAAGGCAGGATCGACAACCACAAAGCATGAAACAACAATTAAGGAGATGTTGAATCCTGTTGGAGACAGTGTGAGCGTTCTTGGAAGTTCCGAGGATGAGGAGGATGAGGAAGATGAGGATGATGATGAGGAAAATCCAGAGCTTGGCAAGCTGAGTGAAGATGATGAACCTGGCTGGGAGATGGGCACAATCTCCAAAACGGTACAGCGCCGCATGGAGAGCTTTTGGCAGAAGCAGATGAGGCTTGACCAACTGACTCAACCGGGATGGGTGGACGCAGCCGACTACTTCCCTGAGAGAGATATGATGTATAGGACGACTGACCTGAAGGTTCCGGCTGTTGTGAAGCCTCAAACAGATGCGACAGCAGCCACACCATCACTGACAACATTTGGAGAGCTTATGCAGGTTCTTGATATTGTCCCCAGACAATCCCAAATGCCACAAGTGACATCTCAACAGGGAAGGAATCAAATGAGGCTGGGTTGAGTGAAACCTCAGGCAGACAATCACATAGTATTTTCCATACCCGACGTGGTGCCCAATTCATCACCGAGGGAGATTGCGATGCCAGTTCAACCCGTGAGCATTTACCCCAGCATACAGCATCGCTAGCTAATTACCAGATAGATATCAGATTTTGATGAAGACATTATGACCGCTTCTGCGTCACCGTAGGAATACATCGCCAAATAGGTATTGTTGACGACATATCTCGAGTAAAAGCAATTTGTACTTACCTTGTCACGTGTCAGCTTTCTTTGGATTTCAGTGACCAAATTGTGAGACAAGATTCTTCGTAAGTGTGTGTGCAAGGGTCGTACTGGCCATGCAAATATTCCAGACACCACATCATGTAGATTGACAAACAATGAAATATATATGGTGTTGCGTGTTACGGTTGGATGATAAAACAAAACCTAAATTTCAGACGAACTTTAATAGCAAAGTTTGAGCCAGTGATGTCATACGACTCATGGACGGAGCAGACTAACCTCAATCGAAACCTGCATGAATGACAGCCATTAGTCTGCATTATTTCATGCAGCCAACGACCTAACTCTCTGCTCAGACCTCCTGCGCATGCTGGAACAATCGAAAATTGCTTATGATACATCATCGAAATCGAGGAGAATGAGCTCGATAAGGAATGGTGAGGACATCATGCTATAGATCTCTAAAACTAGAGGATGCATTTTTATGCGGTAAATTGCCGGCCGAAAGCGCTGAAATGCGATGCACTTAGGTAATTCATCATTCAAATGATGTGTACAGTGCTGGATCAGAAACTGGGATGTCTCGAAGATTTTGGATTCGAATGATAATCAATAGAAACGGTATACTGGCTGCCAAAATAGACTGTATTGATTATATGCCCAATTGTTGAACACCCAATGACTGTTGGTAGGTCACTAAGGTGAGCTCAAAGGTGAGCGTCAATGGAGCGTCAACGATTTTTGGCATTGCATGATGGAAAATGCGGATGATTTCACTGCAACGTTGATTTATAATCAAACTATAGCCCGCCTTTCTATTCAAAAATGGTTGCAACAACATCGCTACTATATCCTAAAAATGAGCGTCAATGGAGGGTCACTGGCTTCTGGCGATGCATCTTGGAAAATGCAAGGGCTGTGTGGCGACATTAAGCCATAATCGAACTATCAGCCGCCTCTCTAGGCAAAAGTTAGTTCGACAACTTCGTCGCTATGCCTTTAAAATGAACCTCAACGTAGCGTCAACAATTTTTGGCCTTGGATCTTGGAATCTCAAGGGGCTATGAGACTACTTTGATCCATAATTGAACTATCGGCCACCTTTCTAGGCAATAATGCTTTCGATGACCTTGTCACTATTCCTTAAGAATGAGCGTTAACGGAGGGTCAACCATTTTAGGCCTTGCATCTTGGAATATGAAGCGGCTATGAGACTACTGTGATCCATAATCGAACTATTGGCCGCCATTCTAGGCAAGAATGCTTACGACAAGATTCTTACCATGTCCCAAAATGAGTGTCAATGGAGCGTCAATGATTTTTGATCTTGCATCTTGGATAATCTAATGGCAATGGAACGTAGGTAACCCACAATGAACCCATCCGCAGCCTTTATTTGCAAAAATGCTAGTGATGATATCGCGGCTGCCTTCTACAATTGAGGGCCCGCAGAGCGTCAACTGCTTTTGTGGAGGCTCAGAATGCTACACAGCAATGAACGGCATTGTGCTGTTCCTACATCGAGTTTTAAGCAGTCAGTCTTTGCAATCTAACCTTATATACAACTTCACAATTATGCATGCAATGTCTTACAGATCTGAGTTTCTCACTTGTAGCAGTATAGTCAATATTCAAGAGCCCATATTGTGCTTTGCTGTATCGTTACTTTCGGCAGTCTTTCGAGTCGGATTACCCAGCTGTCAAATTCCTACCACCATGTTGGATTCAATATCTTTGACCACCTCATTGCTCGAGGTTGTGATCTCTTCCACAAATGAACGTGTCTTCATTCGTGATTTGAATGATCTTTCTTTGCAAATCATCTTCCATGCTTGGTGGGCTTCAATGAATGTGGACGCAAAGCAGCCTATTCCTTGGAATAATTCTCGACATGGGCCTTCGTGGCGATTCTATTTACACTGCGGAATTGAGGAGACCAGCAGTCCTGGCATCATATGTATCGTTTGTCATCAAGTTCTTCAGCATCCATCAGAACATGGGACCGGCTCAAAGGGGAACCACTTGTTGGCAAAAGCTCACATCGCAAAGTTGAACAAATTGACAGAGTCAGAGGTTAATGAATTGACTAGTTCGACGGTTGATGAAACAGCTTTTGCCATCCTGAAGAGGCAAGGATGTCGAACAATCACAATAGTAAGTTCGCAGAGGAAGATAAGATTTGACATCCAGGTGGATCCATATTGACCGAAATGACAGACAAAACGTTCCAAACTGGCAGATAAGCACTTTGAAACTTCCGAATTTCACCAAGGCATGTGGAATCGCTACCTCATGTTAGGCTGTGTTTCGGCTAACATTCCATGGAACGCGATATCAAATCTAGAGATAAGAATGTCAGATAATGCATTATGCGATGACCCGATGCTGCTGTCTGTGATCACCCATAGCATCATTTCCGGGAGGGAATATGCACTGGCCGTGGATGCAATGAAGAAGCAATTACCGCCATGAAATAGACTTAGTTCAGCTCAGGACGGATGGACATCAACGAACAAACTAGCCATAACGTCAGTAATTGCTTGCTATATGGATCGAAATTGGGCATTGCGTGATGTTCAACTCGCATTTGATGAGCTTGATCGCCTGTTCTTTTTATCTTTCAAATGCTAATTAAACATGATAGGTCAAGGGCCAACATATTGGAGCAAGGCTGGCCGCACATTTGAAGGACGTTCTTGATCGTTTTGAGCTTCCCGATGGCAATTTGCTTGGAATCACGACTGATAATGCCTCCTCAAATTACTCGATGACACGCGAGCTGCAATCAACACTTGAGGTCTCTGGAATCGAGTGGCCTGCACTGAAGATCCACATACCTTGCATGGCACATGTCATGCAGCTGGCTTCAGGTGCATTCATGAGTAATCTCGGTGTCAAAGGCCGCACCAAGTCTTGGGAAGCCCCTGCGTGCGATCAGCAATTTGGAGAGAATGAACGCGTAGACATTGGGAAGAGTGAAAGGCTTGAAAAACAGAGTAACCCTAGCATCAATAACGTGTCGGCAATGAAACCAGGTTTAGCAAAGATATTTGAGAAAGTACGTATTTCAAGATATTTTGAAAGTGCTGATACTGACCTTCATATAGCAGAGAATGGTTGCTGTAGTGATTACGCTAACACCTGGTCGTCGAAATGAGTTGAATCAGTGTCAAATGGCCAATGTCCGCATCACGGTACTTCCGATTATGGATGTGAAGACCAATTGGCACTCGACATTGGAGTTGCTCGAGGGCGGTTTCCGATCATGTGAATTCACACGAGAGTGGCCTAAACACCCAAAATAGAGCGATTACCCGACACTCTTCACAACTCAAGATGAATGGACCATTGTGAAGTATTTCATCAAAGAGTTGAGGCCATTCCGATATTGGACCCTGTGGATGTCGAAAAGGCATACAGTCACATTGGATCATGTTATCACAGTGTACAATGATATGCTCGATCACATGGATGGCGTGAGGTGAGCTTTGGCTAAAATACAGACTCAGTGGAAGGAAGACTTGTGCTTCGCCGTGAAGTAAGCTGGACAGATGCTGTCCAATTATTGCGCTGAAGTGACTCCATCGATAGGCATGCTCCTCATTTCTGCACCTATCCTCAATCCCTTCCTGAAGTTGTGATCATTTAGAAAGTGGCACAAATGAATGGATATCAATCCTGAGGATGAGACATCCTGAACTACCCAATACCAAGAGGCCTTTCTGAAGTACTTGGAGAATGAATACTGTGCCAACCGTCGACATGTATCGGTCAATTAACATGACAGCTTACCAAGGAGCCTTCTTATTCACTCCGAAACTGTTTTAGGAATCTGTCAATCATTCTTTGATCCATATGATTTGTCCAGCAATGATGAGGAATACTTAATGCCTAACAATGTGGCTGAGACGACACAAGGACAAAGCGTTTGCGCAGCACGCTGATTGACCGCCGTCAGGCTGTATTCGAATTTGGCCCCTGGAGCGCCAAAGAACTGAGGGCAAATTAATCCAAATCTCAATGATTAACACTCCGACCCAATGGAGATTAGCAGTACATTCTGGTCACCGGACATAACTGACTGGTGGTGTCAACCGGAGGAAACGCACTCCAAGGACGCTGATCTCTCCAATGTGGCACGTGGCACATTCGCTATTATACCACATGGTGACGGACTGGAGGCCAGTTTTTCCCTCGGCCGAGATGTTATAGGCTGGAGGCAGTCAAAGCCACTGGCAGGACTCTTTGCAAAAAGGCCATTGTTAGGCAGTTCACTTGAGCCAATAACAGGATTTTAGCATAAGCTGACCCATTATTGGATACATCGAACACAGAAAACGACTTGGAAATGAAGAAAGAGGTGGAGAAAAGGAAATTGCACAGGATGGCCAAGCCTCACGACATTTTGGAGATGTGGCAGGGCAGCCTGACCCTACGTGCTACCCAGAACGAATCACGTGCTCAAACCACGCAGATGACTGATGTGGGATACATTTCGGACACGGAAGAAATGGTCAAAGCATCGTGGTCACTCTTTCAACATGATGGTGCTGCTGCATACAAATTGTTAGAAAGAACTCTTTTGCCACCACCAGTGTCCGCAAATGACCTCCCTGGAGGAAGAACTCAAATATTGAATGTCCGCCAAATCAGAAGAATCAACCGTCATCCAGTCGAAAGTGATGAGGATAGCACACCTGAAAGCATTTTGGAAAATGAAGATCGGCTTAAATGGAATGAGGTGGAATAAGAGAGTGAATACAAAGGTGGACGGAACGCGTCAATGATTCCCCAGCTTCTCTATGTATCATGAACTGGAGTTTTGGTTAGTGATATATCATGGGGGAATGGTGAGCAGTAGCTTGCCAATATCGGTTAATCAACAGATGTATAGCAGGCGCAAAGAAGCTTTTGGTAAGATACATAAATTTTTGTTGTGTGAGAGCGAACTATGCAAGAATGTTACTGCGCTCAGCCCTGTCACAAAGCCAAGTCTCAATCTGTCAGAAACACTACCAATATATTCAAATCATAATGAAAACTATTATCGATGGCAGCTGATGTTGAATGGACAATACACTAAAATGAGCATCAACGGAGCGTCAACGATGTGTGGTCTTGTAGGTATGGTTATTAAACATCAATTTGGTCGCTGTGCACCATTACCGATATGTTGGCAGCCTCTATAGGCAAATGAGACAGCGACATGATCCTTGCCACACCCTGAGAATGAGCATCAACAGAGCGTCAACAATTGTTAGCTTCACATCTTGGGTAATTTAGGTTCCGATTCGTTGTTGACATCCATGTATCAGATATTCGCCGCCTTTACTGGGAAAAACTAAAGTGACATGCTCCCTGCCACATGCTGGGAATGAGTGTCAACAGAGCGTCAACAATGTTTAGCTTTGCACCTTGGGTAGTGTATGTTCCGATTGGTTGTAGACATCCATTCGTCAGATATTGACAGCCTTAACTGGGAAACACTACAGAGACATGCTCCCTGCCGCATCCTGAGAATGTGCGTGAACAGAGCGTCAAGGATCTTGAGCTTCTCATCTTGGGTACTTTATGTTCCGCTTGGTTGTACACATCCATTTGTCAGATATTGACAGCCTTTACTGGGAAAAACTACAGCGACTTGCTCCCTGCCACATTGTCAGAATAAGCCTCAACGGAGCATCAACAATGTTTAGCTTCTCACCTTGGGTAATTTATGTTCCAATTGGTTGTAGACATCCATTTGTCAGATATTGACAGCCTTGACTGCGAAAAACTACAGTGACATGCTCCCTGCCGCATCCTGAGAATGAGCGTCAACGGATGGTCAACGATTTTTACCATCACATCCTGAGTAATTTATGTTCCGATTGGTTGCAGAGATCCATTTATCAGATATTGGCAGCCTTTACAGGGAAAAACTACAGCGGGATGCTCCCTGCCACATCCTGGAAATGAGCGTCGCCGGAGCATCAACATTTTGTCACTTCGCATTTTGGGAAATTTATATTCCGATTGGTTGTAGACATCCAATTAACAGATATTGGCTGCCTTAACTGGGAAAAACTACAGAGACATGCTCGCTGGCGCATCCTGGGAATGAGCATCAACAGAGCGTCAATGATTTTTAGCTTTGAATGTTGGGTAAATTATGTTCAGATTAGTTTCAGACATCCATTTTTCAAATATTGGCAGCCTTTACTGGCAAAAACAACAGCGACATGCTCCCTGCCGCATCATGAAAATCAGTGTCAACAGAGCGTCAACAGTTTGAGTTGTTGCATATTTGGTAATCCAGGCATTGCGCTGATCTCCGCGTTCATAATGGAATTATTGACCACTGTGATAGACAAAAATACAATGTATCCAAGGTAAAATACTAATTACAAATTAATCGATAATACAAGCTGCAAAGCATGCCAAAACATATCCTTGGTTGTTGAGAATGCGATGTTGATAAGATACTATTCACATACTCCAAAAGAAAGAGCCTCAATTGAATCAATGGATGGACCCGCTGGGCGACCCTCTGACAACCCGCCCAATTCAGACGGGTTGGGAGTTTACCATTGCACCGTACCCGAGTTGACAATTCGGGTTCATTGACAACCTGGACCACCAATTTGGCAATGGTTCCGGTTGGACCCGGACCTGGATCCGAAGTCACTGTCCACAACTCTTGCTAACACTAGTTCTGGCTCATATGGAGATTACCAACGGCTTTTTACTTGGGATTATGACAGACAATGCTTCTTCAACTCACTCGATGACTCAGGAACAACTATAAACCCTCGAGGCCCCAGGAATGAGGTGGCCTGCAATGACAAACCACATACCACGCATGGCGCATGTCATTCAGCTTGCTTTGTGTGCGTCCATGAGCAATCTTGGTGTAACAGACTACACCAAGTCTTGGGACGCTCATGAGCACGATCAGCAATTTGGAGAGAATGAAAGCACGAACATTGGGAAGAGTCAAAGACTGCCAAGAGAGGGCAATGCTAGAATGAACAAAGTGTCGGTTATGCGACCGGGTTTGGCAAAGATAATTGAGAAAGTACATATTTCATCACATTTTGAAAGACCAGAAACTAACTTTCATATAGCAGAGAGTGCTTTGTGTGTTGATTACTCTGACACCTGGTCGTCGAAACGAGTTCATCGACTGTCAAAAGGCCACAGTATGAATAGCAGTACTACGTAATATAGATGTGAAAACATGGTGGAATTAGACAATGGAGTTGCTTGAGCCAACTCACCCATTACAAGAATTCACCTGGGAGTGGCTGAATAATGCAACATACAGCGATTGCCGGTCACTCTTCACAACACATGATACATGGACAATTGTCAAGTACGTCATCGAAGGTTTCAGGCCATTTCGATGCTGGACCCTGTGGATGTCGAAAACGCATACAGTTACTCTACATGATGTCATCACTCTCTGCAATGACATATTCCGTTATATGGATGCCGTTATGTGAGCTTTGGCCAAGAGGATGACGCAATGGAAGGAAGACTTATACTTTGCCCTAATGGTTGGGTGCCAGAAGCTGTCCAAATATTATAGTCAAGTCACCCCAATGACCGGTCGGCGTCTCATTTCGGCACTGATTCCAGAACCTTTCTGGATGCTGCTATCATTTATGAAGTGGGACAAGGCGATCAATATTAATCCCGAGGATGAGACCTCTTATAGTATTCAATACCAGGAGGGGTTTCTGAAGTATGTGTTGAACGAATACTGTGCCAATCATCGACGATTACCCGTCTTTAAACCCGAAAATATTCTGCACGGCAATGTCTTCCCCTGTGCACTGGCTTCAGGATTTGGTCAATTGTCTTTTGATCCATATGATTTGTCCAGCGATGATAACGATTACTTAACACCTAAATGCATGGCTCAAATGACACCTGGATAAATCGATCCTGCTGCACGCTTAATGACAGCCACAATGCTCAATGTGGATTCACTGCCCGAAGCCCCAATGAACTGGGGGCCAATCAATCCCAATCTTAATGATTAGCACTCCGATCTCATGGAGGATAGCAGTACATTTTGGTTACTGGATATTACCAACTGGTGGCGCCAGCAAGAGGAAACACACTCAAAGAACGCTGATCTCTCCAATGTGGCCCATGACATAATCTCCATTATACAACATGGTGTCGGAGTCTATGCTGGTTTTTCCCTTGGGCTAGGCATGTTTAACTGCAGACAGTCTGAAACCACTGGCGAGACAGTGTGGGAAAAAGTTGGACTAAGGAAGTTTGCTGGAGCCAATAACGGAATATTGGTGGGCAATTGCCCAGCATTGGATAACACAGAAACTGAAAATGACTTGGAATTGAAGAAAGAGGCGGAGGAAAGACAATTGCACAGAATGGCCAAGGTCCAAGATGTTTTGGAGCGGTGGCAGGGCAGCCAAAACCTACGTGCTACACAGAAGGAATCCTGCGCGCAAAACAAGAAAATGACAGTGGTAGAATACATTTTTGATACTGAATAGATTATCAAAGCATCCTGGTCAAACTTTCAACATGATGGTGCAGCTGCATTTAAATTGTATGAGAGATCACCTATGCCACCAGCTTGGTCTGCAAATGACCACCCTGGAGGACGAACTCAAGTATGAAACGTTTGCCGAATCAAATGAATTGACCACCATCATTACCTAAATGATGATGATAGTGCACCGGACAGCATTTCTGATACCGAAAATTAGCTTAACTGTAATCTTAACTTGGATAATGGAAACGACAGCAAAGAGGACTGCGAGGCAGACGGTGAATCTGACATAGAGCCAGACAATGCCATGAAGGTTTCGGAAACCCCAGAGCACTGGGTTGTGAGTGCCGCACTAAATGTTTCTGGATTGATTCGGCCAACACGGAGGTTAATGAAATAGGCTTAATAGCGGTTGATGACTGTCAGCGCAATGGAAACAAGGAGGAATATGGGAAACAAGGACAAGTTGGACAGATTGGGTCAATATGCATTCACCAGGTTCTATATGATGATTGACCAAGAATTGTTGGACCAATCCTGGTGCAGAGGGATGCGTATGTCGACTTATGGTGCAGCTGCCAAATTGGTGATGCGTATATTGACTTGTCTATTCATCTATTTGACATGTACACAAGAAGTAAAGTGAATGCGGCTCAGCCGCTCGACCCTAACCTAACACCACGTGATGACCGCACTCAAAGTATGCCCTACACTCCTCCAGGGCAGTATCACAACCGTAAGTCTAATCCATAGAGAAACAACAAAACCCAAAGATACACTGTGCCGAGCTCCTCCAAAGGGATCAGCCAAACCCAGAGCTCCTCCGAAACGATTATCCTCCCAAGAAACAAAAATACTCAGATCCTACTCACTATCAAGAGCTTCGGCCTGGACTGGTCAGTCGGCGTCTGCACTTTCGATCTCCAGTTGACTCCCCCGACGGCGATGATCTGTCCGGCTCCTCCCCCGATGAGAGCCCACAGGTGCTTCCCATGCACTCACGAGATTCCCGTCGAGGCCTGCCGATTCCCCTGTGAATGATGACTTCTTGGATTTGTCGATCACTACTGGTGGATCGTCCTCATCCTCATCCTCACTTTCATCCTCATCGCCAGAACCCGCGCGATCCATCAATTGAGCTGCAGCACCACCTCTGGAACTTCCACCTTTGGAATTACCATGGGCTGTTGGTCGGTTGATCGCGGGTGTCGATGCAGTTGGTACCAATATATCCTTTTTGTTTGGTGGCTCCTCCGGCTCCAGGATGTCTGTATAGGTATGCTCATTCGGAATCGTATTCGGTGATGTATGTCGCTTCCTCCCTCTAGATACATCTCTTCACCAACGACACTTTCCTCTAGCATCCACCTCTAGCATCCACATCTAACCGGAATAGTCCTCCAACCTGGGGTGCAACGGCAACAAGAGTTCCTTGACCTCCACGACCAGTATTTGCGTTGTCGTATATCTTGATTCCGAAGCCATTGACGGGGACAATCTATGACCCCCTATCCAGAAGCTTTGATTGGGAGAGACAGTTGTGTGCCCCTTCCACATGCAGAACATCCCTCACAACAACTTCATGCTCACGATTTCCAGGCAGGCGAAAACTCAATCATACGTCCCCATGTCCGATGGCCTTGCCCACCACCCTCCCAGCGAAAACGCGAATCTCCCGCTCGTCCTGCTTGGTGAATCTCATATACTGAACAAACTTCCTTCGATTTCCACAAATGTGAGAGGTGGAGGCACAATCCAAGTATCAACTCTCCTTCGAAGGGGCTGTGTTTCTGCCGGTATCTGTCACCCAGTAGTTTTCGATTGTCTCCGCCGGAACCCTGGCGGCAGTAAGTGTATCATCCATGGCTGAGGTTCCAGTGCTTTCCTTGGTGATGGGAGGATCACCGTGTTTCATGCTCAGGCAGTTCCAAACCTGATACCCTTCCATATGGCAATAGAAACAGGTTGGTTTGCCCTTGCGATCCTGATCCTCGTCACTCTCATGACCATTCCTGCTCTTCCTGCTTTTGCCTTTTGCTTGTCCTTTGGCGTTTCCTTTCGCGAACAGTAGGGCTTCCAGTCCCAGCCAGGTCTCACGCTTGATGGTGGCCTCCTTCTCGACCAACTTGATCACAATCTCATCTGGCGTGAGTATTTCCATCACGTTCTTGTCCATCATCAACTCAAGAAGGAACTGCCAATCGTCATTCCCCGGTATTCTGCCCAGGAGGTAAAACACGTGCACCTCATTGGTCATCTTTGCCAAAGTCGTTGTCGCATCCGACGAGGATGGTTCAGAACAGAGATTGTAGTCCTTCACCTTCTGGTCGATTCTGAAAGCGTAAGTTTCAACATCGTCATAGTCCTCGAGCCTTATCCCAGAAAGCTCTTCCCAGATCTGAAGGACATTGAACATACACTTTGCCTTGTACACCGTCGCCAGCTTTTCCCAGAGTGTCTATGCATCTGTGGTTTCCTATTATGATGCCTGCAGCTGCGGCTCCATGCCGAGCAGGATCGTCGATCGCGCAGTACCATGTTGTTTCACCCCGTCTTTGACTGCAGCCCGATGTGCCAATGTCTACGCTGCGGTTGCATCCTGCTCCACTGCATCCTCAGGCCGCTCATCCTCCCCTGTGACTATACCGTAGACCTGCTTCTCCTCCAAAAGAAGCGCCATCTCCCCGGACCATTGCTTGTAGTTTGACCCTTCGAACTTCGCAATCGATATGGCGGTAGAAGTCCTCGTGAGGATGTCACTGTCAAAGTTGTCAATTATACTCCGCTGCTCATCGGGACACGTCTCCTTCGAAAGTGGCAGTCCTCCGTATGTCGCCGATTCGTAATTGGCAAAAACACAATGCGACCAGACTCATAATTATTTGGACCAATCCTGGTGCAGAGGGAAGCGTACGCCAACTTATGGTGCAGCTGCCAAATTGGTGATGCATATATTGACTTGTCTATTCATCTATTTGACACGTACACAAGAAGTAAAGTGAATGCGGCTCCGCCCCTCAACCCTAACCTAACACCACGTGATGACCACACTCAACGTCTGCCCGACAAGAATTTCACGTATAGAATTATTATGGCTGAATAGTGAGCAGCCGGATGAGGATAAGTGTTCATAAGTACAACTATAGCCAGCGGGATGTAATATTCAAAGAGATATATCAATTTTGGTAGAATGAGATATACCTGTGCAAGATTATTACTGGGCTCGGCTTTGCCAATGGGTTGAGTCTCAATCGGACAGAAAGGCACGCAATATGTCCAACAATATATTTTTATAATTATCGATGGCAGCAGATATTGACTACACAATACATCAAAATGAGCGTCAACAGAGTGTCAACGATTTTTAGTTTGCATCCTGCGTTATCACACGACCGAAAGGTTGCTGACAGTCCTAAGTGAATTCCTGGCCACCTTTGTACGCACCACAGACTGCGATACCGTCCCAGTCTTATTTTGAAAATGAGCATCAGCGGAGCGTCAACCATTGTTGGTCATGTATCTTGGGTAATCTGTAGGGCACCAGGTTGCAGACAGTCATAAACAATGTATCGGCTGCCTTTATAGGAAAAGGAGAAAGCGACATGCTCCCTGCCCTATGTTGAAAATGATCATCAATGGAGCGTCAATGATTGTTGGCCTTGCATCATAGTTAAACCAGCACCATGTCGCCGTCATTTTCTATGTACATCGTTTTGACTGTTTTTGTACGTCAAAAGGTTCAACAACACTTCGTGTTAGCTCTGTAAATGAAATAAGTTGTTACAGTCCCGGATGATGTGGGGGGAATATCCCTTACATACTTGCGTATAAAGGCTGCCATATCCGTGTTTATGGATGCTTGTAATCAAGTACCACTCATATTACCGAAGATGCAAGACCAAAAATCATTGACCCTCCGTTGATGCTCATTGTAAAAATGGGGTAGCAAGGGTATCGCAGTCTGTTCGGCCAATACAAGCGGCCACAAAGTTGTATATGACTGACTGCAACCTATCGGTGGTGTGATTACCCAGGATGCAAGACCAAAAATGATTGATGCTCCATTGACTCTCATTTTCATGAACGGGTTGGGAGTGTTTCGCTTTCTTTTTGAAAGTCAAAGGCTGCCAATACTTCGTTTATGACAGCGTACAACCTGTCGCCCCCAAGATTACCCAAAATGCACTAACAACAATTGTTGATGCTCCGTTGACGCTCATTTTTGGGATGTGGTAGGGCGCGTGTCTCAGTTCATTTTGATCATCAAGGCAGCCAATACATCAAAATCAAACAATGATGTACCAATGTCAACATTCTGCGATTCACAGTAGCATATCTGAATGCGACGATGAATAGTGAAACCTGTAATGCAGAACTGGACATTCGAACCGACGGGTCTAGCCAAACCCGGCAAAACCCGCGGGTTGATGTGTATGGGTGCGGGTCGGGTATTTGGTTGGTTCTGGAACCGAACCAATAGGTTTTTGCGGTTCAAACCCAGACCGCTGGCAAGTTCCATGGACCTATTGCTAACAATAAGCATGGTGGCTATCCTTCTTTAGGAATGTCAGTCGGGGTAGCTCTTTCTATACCCCAAGGGGTATTTTGTGCTGATTCAGTCTGTTTTCCAGTCTGAATGTGGTTTCTGATTTCCCTAGTATGTGCTTCTTGCTTCTCTCTACCACATCTTCATATCATCCTCTCCTTCATCTTAGCAGGTAATTGGAAGATGGGCGTATCATGGTGTAATGGCATGGCTACCAGAAACGTGTCCAGAACCGGGTAACACCTGATTTGTATATAGTTGGCTCACCACAAGCGTCAGATCTCTAGTGATATTATTGCCTTACCATACCTTAACTTACCTCATACTACTCTACAATGTTGACATCCATGTTTGCAACCTTATCTACTGATATATCTTCCTATGAGGCCATACATGGGCATATACCATAATACTATTGTCACTCTTACAGTGTCAGAGACATTTAGTACATGGGATTTCGTAGATTACCTAGTTCACCCACATGATGACGCACAATCTACGTGCGAGATATTATACAGATCTGAGTTCTCCATTTGCATCAGTGAACTGTCTGGATATGTCTGTTGCATCGAGGTGAAAAGTAACAGAGACGATGTCTTGTGGAGGCAAGAGGCCAATCGGCCAGGGACGTGTCGTGACACCAAAGACGGAGAAATCCTCCGGAATTGATAGTGACAGATTGCTGAAGCAACCAGGCTTGGTAAGTACACCCAATTGACATTGAAAGTAGCAAAGACCAGTGGGTGTTGATTCCGGAGGGCATCGCACCAGGAGACGCATCAATGACCAGGTCAGTTGAATGCAACTACAACCAATTCATCATACAAGAACTCAAAGGCTATCAGTCGCAGCATCACTGAGATTGAAAAAATTACCTTGCAATTAAGTCAATTGACAGTTACAGAGACAATGCCGGAGCCAATGTGATCATCAGAGTCGCATCAATGGCATTGGAGAAGCTGACCCTACTCCAGGGATACTCTCAAGAGTAGTCCGCCAAGCGCAACCGAATTCAAACTATCGAACTGACAAAGGGCTGGTGTTAGCAACGGGTCTGGGTAACCCCCGAGCAGTCCGGGTTTGGACGGCACAATGGTTCAGTTCGGTCCATGACCTGTCCAAAGACCCGACTGTTTACATCTTGGCAGGCCTAACCTGTACCCATACTCATTAACCCACGGGTTTTGCCGGATATGGCTGCACCTGTCGGTCCCAATCCCGGGTTCAGTGTTTCGGGTTTTTTTATTCACGGTTGCATTCAAATATCCTACTGATAGTCGCAAACTATTGACTTTGGTATGGCATTATCTTCTTTGCATGTATTGGCTGCCTGTATAATCACAACTAAGAGAGACATGCTCCCAACCCCAGCATGAAAATGAGTGTCAACGGAGCGTCAACAATGTTTGGTCTTGCATCTCGGGTAATCTGACAGGCGATTGGTTGCAGACATCCATCAATGAAGTATTGGCCACCATTATAAGGAAGACAGGAAGAGACACGCTCCCACCCGATTCTGAAAATGAGTGTCAACGGAGAGTTAATGATATTTGGGTGTATTAAATAAGTAATTTATACAAGACTTGGTCAACGTGATGCATAATGAATGTATTCACTGCCTTTATGTGCAAACATGCTAGCGAAGACATAGCTAATATCTCCTGAAAATGTGTGGCAACAGAGCTTCAACGATTTGTGGCCTCGCATCATGGTTAATCACAGCGGGATGTTGCTGTTATTGTCTATATACGACGTTGTGACAGCTGTTGTACGGTAAAACACTAATGCACACTTAGTTGCAGTTGTGTAGATGAACTGGATTGTTACTGTCCAGGAGGCTGTCGCAGGAATATCGCTAGCTTATCTGCCTATAAAGACCTCCAACGCCTTGTTTATAGATGTGTGTAATCAAATGCCACACAGATTGCCCAAGATGCAAGACTCAAAATCTTTGACACTCCATTGACACTCATTTTCAAAATAAGGCAGGGAGCGTGTCGATTCCTCTTTTGCCTATAAATGCGGCCAATACTTTTATTATGCATAACCACTACAAATTGCTTCTTGATTACCTGACTTCCAAGTCCAGTAATCGTTGATGATCCGTTGAGGCTCGTTTCTGGGACACAGTAGTGATGTCCTCGCTATTGTTTTTGCACATCAAGGAGGTTAATACAATCATCATGTTTTGGAGCGACCAAGTCTGTTATCAATTACGTGACTTACAAGTCCAAAACCGTTGACACTCTGTCGACATTCATTGTGCCACTGGCGTATCTGCAATATACACTCATTTGATCTGGCATAGGATATCATTAACACTGTTTTGGTAGCCATTCTATCGTCTTCATGTACTTTCTCTTTCATGATCAAATTCATCTTTAATAATCAATATACATATATTCTTTGAAATATACTTGAAAGTGTCCGCTAATTGTAGATACTAATAGACTCAACAATCCCGTGCCGTTCGATCAATGCTGATCTCCACTTGCACGTTCACTCATTAGGCTGCTCTCCTCTGCAAAATGGATGTTAGCAGCTTTACCACACAGCAGATAGTGTACTAACCAGTGGATGTTCCTTCCTCAGTCAGCAAATCTGGAATAGAATCTTTATCGTGCTTGCTATCCTTGGCATATGCATCAACAATGAATAATTGAATGTTCGGAAGAGGAGCATGTAAATACAAATATCCGGCAGGCTAACTATCGATTTGGGAATGTTAAGCGCCTGATGGTCACTGGGTGGTGCAGGTGGTGATCTGGGCGGACTTAGCATCAGTTCTGGTGTCTGCTGTCTGGGTCAGTCTGGTAGAGGTGTTGCGGTTATGTTGCACCTCCAGCATGTCTGCATATTCTTTGCTCTGCCAATGTGGCAAAGAAGGCAGCCATTTGTGTCAGTCGCCAGAATCATAGCTGGGTGTCATTCTATTGCAGCCTTCACCATTCTGCGCCGAGGAATCTGAACTCCTCGCTACCTCTCTTCTCGTACTTCCACCTGACATTCCTTGATTATGTGTTGCATTTGCTGCAGTGCGGCGCCCAAAAACCCTCCTTTGGTCATTTTGCCCAGGTTCATTGCAAGGCACATGTCAGACTGTTCTAGCTGTACCTGATCTCCTTGCCCTGCCATAGTGGGAGACATGTTGGAAACCAACAGGACATTAGTTGCTTCTGAAAATGAGATTCCGCTATTACCTACACCATATACTCTTCCATAGCCTCCTCTAAGGTGTCTAACGCTGGATTGGTCCAGTCCCCAGGATGCTGATCACAAAATTTGTCGGTGAAAAGCCATGAGCTGACAACATCATGATGTTTGATTAAGCGTAAAGTTTGGACAAATGCCTTGTTCAACTATGGAGGGTTCCCATTATGGGCAGCTATACAATGATCAGGTAGCTCTCTATGTATACCTGCTGTACGGTATACAATTCTTAAACAGCCGTCCTCCTCGATATGCATTGACTCTCATACGATGGCATGCTGGTTCTTCTTGTTGCGGCTTCTCATTTTTCAGACAATTTCTAAATGTGTGTCCTGGGTCATATTAGTGGTGGCTGCATTGGCCGCATCGTGGTGGACTAACTGGTGTCTGCATCTTTGCTGTGTCCCAGCGAGTGACATATTGGATGAAGAGTCTGTCGTTTCGCCCTATTCGGATACTCTCTCACCTGGCTGAGCTGTTTTTGAAGCCATGATCTGCTGGGGTGGAACAGGTGTGGAAGATGATAATGAAAAGTAGTGGGAAGTCCTGAGGAATATATAGTATAGTTCAAGTCAAAGAGGAATCAGTAACACCAAACTAGCACATTCGGCTACTGATGAATCCTGCTGTATAAAGCTGCAGGTTGCAGTGGTTTCAGACTGTCCCGCAATTGCCAGTTGGTCAGTCCGGTGCTGTGTGTTTGTTTAATGAGATATATAGACGTGAACAACAGCTGAAATCTCATGTTTCGCAGACATAAACAGCATATTCTTCGACAGAAAGAATACCTAGTGATGTTTGTCTCAATAATTCCCCGGAATCTTACATGAAACATATGCTCAAAACCAAGTCTTATTTTATGGTTAGCATAACTATTCCCAGTTTCGTGACAGTCAAAACACAGATTTTCCTTTGTTCCTGTTGATCAAACATACCATCCTTGACATAATGGACGCAGGTTGCCTCCATATTGTCCATATCTTCCAACATCCAACATCTTGCCCAACAGCAAAGTCAACACACAATGCAATGGTCAATACTCCGAAAATGAACTTTTCATCACGTCCGGCAGGCAAATATGGTAAATTGAACAAGCACTCCAAACGATAATGTTATAAGGCGGATGAAGGCAACAGAAGCTTGACGGCCGAAAGAATCTGAGCTGTTGGGGTATTGCGTAGCACCCCATCCAAACAGAAGCCTGCGGTGGAGAAATGACAAGAAGCGCACTGTTTGAGCAACGCAGATCAGGAGCACTGGATCCACCATCCTCTGGACAGAGATACCGCTGGAGCAAGAAAGCGAGTTGAAGATGCAGAGACAGCGATTAAGCAGGAGCAGGAAGATACGAGAAATGCTGAAGATGTCGGTCTGACACCCAGACAGAGTGAAAAAATGATTGAGAAGATGTTCGATGGTATCAGAGACAGTCTGAGGGATCTTGCAAGATCTGACGATGAAGAGGCTAGGGGAGATCAGCATGATGAAGATACAGAGCTGTGTAAGCTGAGCAAAGATGACAAACCTGGCTGGGTGATTGCCACAATTATGAAAACAGTACAGCAGCGCATGGGGAAATTTCAGAAGAAGCAGATGAAGCTTTGAGAATTGACCAAACTGGGATGGGGGGACAATGCCGACTACTTCCGTGAAAGTGATCAGATCCACAGGACAGCCAAATTGTCGGTTCCAGCATCCATTAAGTTGCAAATGGACGAAGTATCAGCCGCACTTGCACCAACAACATTTGGACAGCGTATGGAGACTCTTGATATCATTTTAGTCATATCACAAATGCCTCAAGGGACTTCTCGATGAGGAGGTAGTCGTGTGAGGTTAGATTCTGAGAAACCAGGGCCTCATGAGTGCATAGTGTCTCTCCCACCCGACGCAGTGCCCGATTTGTCAGCAATGTCAGACCCAGTCTTTGTAGAGTACGTCATCACGTGGCTGTGGGTTAGGGCTGGCAGCTACTATACAACCTACATATCATCTATGAGTTAGACTCAATCAAATCAATTGTCTCGACAGGTTCGTCACAACGGGTAATGAGCCCGGGCACGACCACAATCTGGATACCATTTTGGAGAACTATCAAGCGATCACAGTCGAATTCTGACGCTTTATATGAGGTAAGCCGCAGGGTCCCGGATTCATTGCAAACGCACCCAGGAGCGGAACACCTACGGACTCAGGACAACGATTCAACTATGCAAAGAACCCAGATGCCACCTCTCAAAGAAATCTGACGTAACCGCTTAGAGGTCTGCCATGCCCGTGGTGTTCTGTGCTACAGGTACACGAGATTACAGCAACCAAACGACACGTCGACAGGACACGTTCTGGGCGTACGGAGTGCAGTTTGGCAGGAGTGCAGGATGAGGACGGCAACTTACTGACCGAGGTGTAGTCAGTATGTTCGAAGCGATTTTGAGAACAGGTCAACCGGTGGCCAGCCAAGCAGATCGACATACAGTATGGTATTTGGAGAGTCTATGAGCAGTGGGCGGGTAATGGACCGCGGATACTTGGGAGATGTCGGCAAACACACATGAAACCCCCTGGGAGGGCGGTGGTTCGTCCGCTACAGTGCGCTGGGCATGTGATTTGGGCAACCCGAGAGACCGGCGGTGGCAATTGTGGCCATGAATCCACGAAGTCTGTGGACTCCTCTACTGTGAGGATGAGGAAGCACTACTAGGAGCTGTACAGTGTGTACCTTCACCATAAGCCTTCAATGACGACAACCCCTCCTCCTCCACCCGGGAGGCCACGTACGGGGATCCACGATCTATGGGAATGAGTTCCCCCGTGCAAGCTGAGACGGAAGAGTGACCTTCGGAGAAGCGTCTCTAAGTTGAATTGCAGCTTTGGAGAGATGTCTCCCATTTCGACGCGCCACCATACAACAGGTTACGCCATTTTCAACACAACACCGACGCATACTTGACTACGCGAGCATCCACCACCGTTCAACAGGCTGTGAGCCCTTGCGTTCAAATGGGAAATGATCAACACTTCCAGTTTGTTTGTCGAGCGGAAGTCAACATGGCCACCGAGAAGCGTTGCCAATTTTGACACCGACAGTACAACCCATGATTGGGACCAAGAGTCTGCATACAGGAATCCATGACGCTCCAGCTGGACTGTGTGTCACCTTCCGAGGAGCAGCTGACTGGAAGTCAAGACAGATGAAGCCGACAGCACAATCGAGTACTGAGCTTAAGAAGCCTGAGCGGGACAATGGTCATTTGGGAGGAGCTTAGGGCATGGCATGGTTTGGGTTCTGTCTTCTGTCATCTGGTTGTTTTCGGTCTGTTTTTCAATGGCTTAGTGTTTGACGGACGTGATAACGCCCTGGAGGAGGGTTAGACCGAGTCTTGGTAGAGTACGGCATCACGCGGCTGTGGGTTAGGGCTGGCAGCTACTATATAGGCTACGTGTGATCTTGGACTTAGACTCAATCAAATCAATCGTCTCGACAGGTTCGTCACAACAAGCAACACAGAAACCGAAGCCTCTTGAACCTGTAAGCTATTACCCCTGCAGATTGCCTCCCTAGCTAATTACCATACAGAAGTCAGATTCGGACAAAGAAATGGTGACGGCTCCTGCATTGCTGGAGGAAGAGACACACAAATTGCTATTTTTGACAAGCTGCCATGTGGAAATGCAAATTTGTGTACCGATGTTGCTACTTGTCAGCTTTCCCTTGATTTCAGTTACGTGAATGTGAGACATGATAACTCGTCTGTGGCTGTGCGAGTGACATACGCACCATGCAACAGTTCTTCACTCCATATCCGGTTGATTGATGACCTACAAACTCGATAACGACTTGGCTGTAACTGTAAAGTAATAAAGTCAAACCTATTTTTGAGACAAACTTTACAAACAAAATTTTTGTCAGTGACGTTACACAACTCATTGAAGGAGCGGTCAGTGGGCAATACGAACCAGTACCATTGGCTACCGTCATTCTGCATTCATCAATGCATCCAACTGCATAATGATTTGCTCAGTCCTGGGGCATGTCATCGTGAATTAGAAAATTGATTATGGTACATGATTGAGATCGAGGAGAAGGAGATCAATCCGGAAAGATGAAGAAGTCTGGCTATATTAATCAAAAAGTCATGAATTGATCTACTTGCTGTACATTAACGGCCAAAAGCGCTGGAATGTGATAGGGTTACATTATCCATTGCTCAGATAATGGGTATAGTGGTGGATCAAAACATTTGAGGCCACCAAGGTTTGGGATGCAAATGATGATACATACAAACGAGATATTGGTTGTCAATAATGACTATATGAATTTTGCATCCAATTATTGAGCATACGATGATTGTTAGGGTGTGTTCAAGGTAAGCACCAATGGAGTGTCAACAACTTAGAGTCTTTCACTTTCTGCAATCAACAGGCTGCATTGTCACATCCTTGCAAATTCAATATATTGGTCGCCTTTATAGGTAAAAAGTCAATCAACACACTCTTGACCTGATCCTAAGAATGAGTGTCAACAATGTTCGGTCTATGGTCCTGGATAATCCAATCACTGTGCAACAACATGAAGCCATATTTGAAGTATTGGCCGCCTTTGTAGGCAACAATAATAGTGATGATTTTGTTACCACCTGAAAATGAGCATCAACAAATCGTGAACCATTTTTGACCATACATCTTGCGTAATCTAAGGGCTGTGCCACAACATCAACCCTTAATCAATTTATTGGCCGGCTTTACAGGAAAAAATGCTAGTGAAGATATTGATAACTCTTCTTAAAAATGAGTATCAACAGAGCATCAATGATTTTTGGTTGTGCATCATCGATAATCCAAGGCCAGTTCAATGATATTAATCCAAAATCATTGTGTTGGCAATCTACATGCGCAAAAATGCTAGTGACATTATCGCTACCAACTGCTAAAAATGAGCATCTACAGAGCGTCAAAGATTGCTGGTCTTGGATCTTGGATAATTCAAGAGCGGTGCAACAACATTAATCAATAATCACAGTATTCGCCGCCTTTATGGGCAAAAATGCCAGTGACGATACCGCTGCCACCTTCTAAAAATGACCATCACCATAGCCTCAACGAGCTTTGGTCTTTCATCTTGGATAATCCAAGGGACATGCACCTAGTATTAGCAAGAGTTCTGGGTTACCCAGCCTCGATCTGGGTGGCAACCGAAACCCCGGCCCCGGTTCGGAGATGGAATGGCCAATGAACCGAACTGCCTGATGTTGAGCAGTTCCAACCCGAAGCACACCTAAAACCGCGGTTCTCTGAGTTGGGTTTACATGCAGCAGAGCCTCATTTTCGCAAAATCAAAACTTTGGCTCCAATTACGTATTCCAGTTTTGATTGTATCACAATATGATATATACATAAAAGCTGCAGTTTTGCATGCTCTTTCACCTGCTATTCTCCAATGTGCGATCTGATCAATTTTCATTCAGTCACTTGGAAACCTGCCCACCTTCCAGTGTTATTTCACAGCGAGTCAATGAATATTGATCAGATCGCCAATTGGAGAAAAGCAGGTGAAAGAGCATTCACAACAGCGCCTTGTACATATATCTCAGATTGTGATACGATCAGAACTGAAATACTTAATTGGAACCAAAGTTCTGAGTTCGCTAAATTGTGGAGCCAGCTAAAAAACTACGGGTTCTGTGCAGTTTGGGTTTTAGATGGCGTATCACCCGTTGCATCTGTTCCAGTTCAGTTCCAACCCAGACCCTGAACTGAACCACAGCTATAGAACTGTTGCTATCACTAGGTGCATCAACACTAATCCATAGTCAGAGAACTGGCAGCCATTGGAGGCAAAACTACAACTGACAATATCATTACCACCTCCTATAAATAACTGTCAACATTATCGACAGTTTTTCCGAGGGCTCGGTCAGCTATTCAGCAAAACATTGCATTGCATTGTTCCTACCTTGGGTGTTTAAGAGTCAGTCATTTCAATATGTTCTCGTATTCACCTTCACAACTGTGCATGAAATGTCTCACATGTCCTACTTTTATCTTGCTCGTAGCTCTGGAGCCAATATCGAACACACAATGATCCACTTCACGATAACCAACCTTGTGACTTCGTCTCATGTCGAATTATGCAGCTTTCAAATTCCTACCAATATGTCAGATTCCAAATATTTCAATACCTTGAGGCTTGGGGTTATGATATCATCCAAAAATGAAAATGACTTTGTTTGTGATTTGAGCGACCTTACTGTACAAATTATATTTGATGCATCCTGGACTGCAATCAATACGGACTTGAAGGGATCAAATGCTTTGAATGAATCAAAACATGCTCCTTTGTGGCATTTCCATTTGCACTGTGGAATTGAAGACAGCGGCAGCCCCGGCATCCTATGTATCATTTGTCATCAAGTTCTTTGCCAACCATCAGAACATGGGCTCAGCTCAATGGGGAAACACTTGCTGGTAGAAGCGCACAGTGCAAAGTTAAATGAATCAACAGAGTCAGAAGTTACTGAATTGACTAGTTCAACAGTTGAGGGAACAGATTTGGCTACACTGAACAGACAAGGAAGTCAAGGAATTACAATAGTAAGTTCGGAAAGGAAATTGATATCCAACATTGAGATCATATGCATGTTAACTGAGTTGAAAGATGAAACACACTATACTGGCAGCGAATGACTCTGTTACCGCCAAATGTCACCAAGCTGCCTGGAATCACTACCTCACGTCATGATTTGTACCAGCTAATACTCCATGGAATGCTATGTCAAACCTAAAGCTATGATGGTCACATAATTCATTACAAAGCTAGCTGGTGGCACTGTCCAGCAGCACCCTTAGCAACATTTTCTGGAGGGAATATTCACTGACAGTGGATGCAATTAAGAAAACAATTGCTGTCAAAAATAACCTTGGTTTAGCTTTGGACACATGGAAATCAACGAACAAATTAGCCATAACACGGTCATTGCTTACTAGCTGGATCACAATTGCAAATTGTGAGAAGTACAACTCACTTTTGATGAGGTTGATAGCCACTTCTTTTCCTATTGTGAAAGGAAATTACAGAAAATAGGTCAAGGGTCAACATACTGGAGAGAGGCTGGCTAAACATTTGAAAGAGGTTCGTGTTTGTTTGATCTTACCAATGGCAGTGTATCGAGTATTAGGTGTGAAAACGCTTCATCAAATAACTCAATGATTCGGGAACTGAAATCAACTGTCGTGGCTTCCACAATCGAGTTGCCTGCATTGCGAAACCACTTACGACGCGTGGCGCACATCATTCAGCCTGCTTTGAGTGCATTCATCAGCATTATTGGTGTAAAAGGCCGCACAAAGTCTTCAGAGACCCATGAGTGCGATCAGCGATTTGGAGAAAATGAAAGCACTGATATTGGGAAGAGTCAAAGACTTCGAAAAGAGGGCATTGCTAGAATCAACAAGCTGTTGGCCATGAGACCAGGTTCAGCAAAGATAGTTGAGAAAGTACATCTTTCAAGACATTTTGAAAGTTCTGAAACTCACCTTCATATAGCAGCGAATGCTTGATGTATTGGTTACACTGATACTTGGTCCCCGGAACAAGTTCATTGACTATCAAAAAGTCAAATTATGAAATGCAGTACTACCTATTATGGATATGAAATCATGGTGGCATTCAACACTGGAGTTCCTTGAGCGAGCCTTCCTATTGTGAGAATTCACCTGAGAGTGGCTGAAGAATCCAAAATATAGTGAATACCAGCCACTTGTCACAAAACAGGATGAATGGACCATCATCAAGTACGTCATGGAAGATTCAAGGCTATTCTGATACTGCACCCTGTGGATGTCCACAAAGCATATGGTTACTCTGCATCACAGTATCACTGTCTACAATGACATGTTCAATCATATGGATGGCGTTATGTGAGCTTGAGCTAAGAAGAACACTTAATGGAAGGAAGGCTTATTCTTTCCCATGATGTTTGCCCGACAGAAGCTGTCCAAGTATTATGCTGAAGTTACTCCACAGATGGGTATGTTTCTGATTTGAGCACACATCCTTGTTCCTTTCCAGAAGTTGCGATCATTTAAGAAGTGGGACAAGGGAATGGATATTAATCCTTAGGACGAGACTGCTTATACCACCCAATACCAACAGGCATTTCTGGAGTATGTGGAGAATGCATACTGTGCCAAACTTAGATGATTGTGCATCATTAAACACGGATGTGTACACAACAACAATCTCTTCCCCTCCGCTATGACTGCTGGATCTGCTCAATGTTCTTTCGATTTGTATGATTTGCGCAGCAATGATCAAGTTTTCTTACCGCCTAAAAATACTGCTGAATCAACACCCAGACAAACAGATTGCACAGTACCCATATTGGCAGCTGCAAGGCTTTATTTCAATTCAAAGCTTAGATCAAGCGAGAACTTGGGGCCAGTCAATCCAGATGTTAATGATTACCACTTTGACCCAATAGAAATTAGCAGTAAATTTTGGTTACCAGCTATCACCGACTGGTGGCACCAACAAGAGGAAATGCAATCAAAGTACGCTGCTCTCACTAATGTGGCATGGGACGTATTCCCTATCATACCACACTGTGTCGTAGTTGATGCCCGGTTAGCCCTTGGGTGGGACATAATTGGCTGCGGGCACCTGAATACCACAGGTGGAACCCTTTGCGAAACAGTATTCATAAGGTAGTTTGCTTGAGCCAACAGTTGGAAATTTGCAGGCGATGACTCAGCATTGCATACGACAGCACCTGAAAACAAGTTGGAATTGAAGAGATAGATGGAGGAAACACAATTGCACAGAATGGCCAAGGTCCATGAGTTTCTGGAGATGTGGCAGGGGAGCAATACCCTATGCGCTACACAGAAGGAATCTCACGCTCAAAATAAGCAAATGAGAGCTGTACGAGACATTTCAGATGCTGAAGAGATCGTCAATGCGTCTTGATGAAAGTTTCAAATGATTGTTTGGGTGCATTTACAATATCGGAAAGATCGCCTTTGCCACCAGCTGCGTCTGCAAAGGACCTCCCTGGGGGATAAGCTCAAGTATTAGATCTCAACCGAATTATGGGAATCGACCATCCTGATACCAAAAGTCGTGAGGACATAGCACCTCAATGCATTTCCAACACCGAAAATTGGATTACCTGGGATGGTGACTTGGAAAATCCAAACGTGAGCGAAGACAACTGGGAGGTGGATGATGAATCCGATCTAGAGCTAGACCACAACATTGAGTTTGAGGAACGCAAAGAGCAGTGGGATGTGAGTGCCACCTGAAATGTTCCCTGATTGATTCAGTCAATATGCAGGTGATAGAAGAAGGCCGGATAGGGCGTTGTGATGGTCACTTCAATGGAAACGAGGAGGAATAAGGGAAACATCAACACGTTGGGCAGAATGCGTCAACATGTTTTGAACAGGTTCTATATGTTGCTTCACTGAGAAATTCACATAGAGAAATATTATGGGAGAATAGTGAGCAGTCGGATGCGAATATTGGTTCACAAACAGATCAACAGCAGGCAAAATGTCAAATTCAGCAAGATAGATAAATTTCAATAGAATGAGAGTGACCCGTGGAAGAAAATTACTGGTCTTGGCTCTGCCAATGGGCCGAGTCTCAATCAGTTACAACGGCAACCAATAAGTTCAAATAATTATATATACAATTATTGATGTCACTAGATTTTGGCGAGACAATACATTATAATGAGCGTCAACAGAGCATCAATGATTTTTGGTCTTCTAAGTGAGGTAATTGAAAAGTGATATGGTGACTGTTATGCATAACTGACCTATTGGCCACCTTTATAGGCAAACGAGAGAGTGGCATGGTCACTGCCCCATTCTGAAAACGTTCGTCATTGGAGCGTCAACATTATTGGGCATTGCATCCTGGGTTTTCTAAATGGCAATTTGTGGCAAGAATTTATGTACTAAGTACTGGCGGCCTTTTTGGGCAAATCAGTGCATGATGTCTTCGTTGGCCCATCATGAACATGAACGTCAAAGGAGGATGATTAATTTTTGGTCCTGTAAGTCAGGTCATTAAAAAGCCAGTTTGTAGTGGTTGTATATAATAACAGTATTGGCAGCCTTTACTGGCAACAGAGGAAGTGACACGGTCACTGCCCCATTCTGAAAATGAGCGTCAACGGAGCGTCAACAATTTTTGATGTTGTAAGTAAGGTAATTCTATATTGATTTGGTCACTGTTATTTATAACCAGCATATATGTAGCCTTTACCCGCAAAAAAGAACGGGATCAGGTCTCTCCCCCAGTCTGAAAATGAACATCAACCGAGCATCAACGATTTTTGCCTTTGCATCATGCGTTATCAAAGTGGCGACTGGTTGCTGACATTCATAAATGAGGTATTAGCCGCCCTTAGGGTCAAAACCCATAGGGACACACTACCAGCCCATCCTTAGAATCAACGTCAATGGAGCATCAACGATTTATAGTCTTGCATCATGGTTAATCCCATTGTCGCTTTGTGGCAATAATTCATATATGATGTTTCGGCGGACTGTTCAGGCAAAACAGTGCATGAGATGTTTGTTACCCTATCATGAAAATGAGCGTCAATGGAGTGTGAACAGTTTTTGGTCTTGCATATTGGGTGAACAAGGCATCATTCAGATATTCAAGCTCATAACAGAACTATCGACTGCCTTGATATGCAGAAGTACTACATATACAATGAAAAACATGGATTCCAAAATAGTCGATATTGCAAACTGCACAAAATGCAAAAGTGTTTATTGGATGTTGATTAAGCTGTTTTGATATGATACTATTATCAAACAGCAAAATGAGGAGCATTATATGAATCTACAGATGGACCAGCTGGACAACCCAGGAACAACCCGCCCAATTCGGATGGGTTGGGAGATGTTTATCGAACCCTATCTGAATTGACGGTTTGGGTGTATTGACGACCCGAAATTCCCATTTTGGTCACGGTTTGGATTGCACCTGCACATTGACGCAAAGCCACGGTCCTGAACTGTTGCTACAACTACACTGGATAATGTTGCACACCCACATACACCAACATAGAATCACGGTGGATTCACGTGATACCTACGATTCACATCTAGCTATGCCACCGAAGACAGTTTGATTCGCGATTACATTGTAAATCACTCAATGCTGTCAACTACATCACTCATGGTGTTAGGAGTATACTGTGTCGGCTACAGAAGTCTTGCAAGAAACATATGGTCCGCAAGTTGATGAATTGACTTTGATTTCTGGTATGATTACTGATACGGTTACCGATATGGTTACGGATGGGATTACTGATATGATTACTAGTATGATCAGTTATAGGATAGGTGGAGTTCAAGATAGTGGCGCAGCAATCGCAGATTATGTGGCAACCTCAATTAGGAAGTACAATAACTCCCAAATGTTCTATGGTGGCAAGCAGATACAATTTGCGATTAGCATTGTCAATGATCACCTATGGCACCAGATGGGCTGCCCAAATTGGATTGATTTCAGGAGGGAGAGCCATCTACACCAACTCTATGCAATTTCGTCGAAACAGTCAATGAAAGCTGATAAATCGCCAACCAGCACATATGGATACGTGCCCATACAATGGGCAAATGCAGAGGGATCTTAGGAATCCAATGGAGATTTATTTTGTAGCCAGGAATCTGCAGATCCATGGGGCTACTGGAGGATGGACCTTCCAAGCACTTTCAGGATACCAGCAGAATACGAATGTATTTAAACTGGAACGAAGTTCATTTGATGTATCTATACTCACCTGGAAGTGAACTATATTTGGTTGTCAGAGAGTCCCAATTGGGTGAGGTAAGGACATTGATTGGGTGTCAGAAGTTCTGATTGGGCGTGACAAGTATGTGATTTCCTGTGTGTGCTTATTCATACACATGGTGGCAGCCACAGTGGATACACTGTGTGCTGGAGAATTAGCGTCGACTTGCAAAGCATTGGATTTGTGGCTCTGCAACCCCATGGTGAGCCGATGAGGTGGCAGTGGACTGGGCAGGCCACCAGGTGTGCCCCGGTGATGTACCTGAACCACAGCTAGGGAGGCGGCGCATTCCCAAGGTGGCTGTACTTCATATATTCAAATACTTGGAGCTACTGCTATCGACAATCTATTGGTTATTGGTGAGGTCATTGTTGGACGTTCTTCCCAAGAGTGGGAGTTAGTTGAGGGCTGCTGGGAGTGCCCATTGAAAATGACTCCGACGGTGAGATAGGCACCAGGCACCGGATGGGCCAGCAGGGAGGAGCTGCGGTAGGTGTGGCAGGAGAGTGTAACGACAATGAGGACCATGAATGATGGCTACCAGCTCGCTGAGACCCGAAGGGAATACTAGGCGGCGGGGCTTGGCTCTGTGGACTCAAACCATTCTAAATCTCGGCTGCTGCATATTCGCTCATACTGCTGCATACCTAGTATGAATCGAGAACTAAAGTTTGCAGATGGAGCCAGCACAACGACAAACATGGTGCCTCCAGATGATGGAGGAATCATCATTATCCCAGCAATATATAGCGATTTGGTGGAGGTATTCAGAAAAGCCAAGGCAGAGACACTCCTGCTGCATCTGTCAACTAACCGTCCAATCAACTTTGAGCCCAGCTACACTTTGCCATATGGGTGGATTACAAGTGAGCGGAGTTGAGTTGAATGGAGTGGAGGTGTATTCCTGCAATTGCATCGAATAGGATGAAGTGCTACAAGGCTGCATCATGAATTTGGATTTGGACTTAAAACATCCCATCCCATACGGACGGATTGAGGATGCAATGATGAGCCAATGAGAGCCATTCTTGCACTGAAGATGAACATTATGGAGGTTATTAAACAAGACTGGAAGAGGGCTTACACAGCGACAGGAGCAGTCACGGAATGCGGCCCATACAAGTGCCATTTTGCATCAGGTGGATACAAATTGTTCAAAGCCACAGAGATCGCGGCCAGAGTTGGTATATAGCTGTAGATGAATTCCGGCTGGAGATGAATCGCAGCTGGAGAAGAATTGCTGCTGGAGATGGGGTGCCGATGGAGACGGATTGCGGCCCGAGATGAATGACACACGATGGATACCGTCCGCAGATGGATTGTGGCCAGATATCCATTGCGACTGGATATGCGTGGTTAACAGGAGATTGTTGGCAGGAGATGGATTACAAGGGACAGATGACGATTGGTCTCGTTTCCATATGACGATATTGAAGGTATGCGAAGTTATACCATTCTGGAGATCACAACATTGATTTCAAACTACAAAGTTACAATTGAGGGCAGATATGCAGATAGGCATTATACTGGTGGCTTGGCTCCAGCGAGTTCCATACCAGGCACTCTTGAGAATACTATTCAGTGATACCAAAATTTGCGGCGTAAGCCGGATATCCAATGCTGATTACGATCCTGAATCATATTCCTAGTCAGCAAGCTATAATGCCGAAATCACACATCATGAATCCGCACACGATTCATCTTTTGCGGAGTAATGATCTTTACAGATAGGGATGACAATCCCTGATTTCAAACAACTCTTATGATGCAAATTACCACACCGAAAGTGGAAGAACAAAGTACCATGAATCACATTCATCAATACAGAAGCCAGCAGCGGCTATTCCACATGGAGAAGCATCAATTGTGCTCTGAGCATGGCGAAAAGTGCACAAGATGTGATGGCAAAATACCCCTAGAGATGAATCAAGAAGCCACATGTCCAAGTTACGCACCTGAGTGAGATCCTGGCTCAGTCTTGCCTATCCGGACTCAGTCTTGACAATCCTGGGATACACAGGTGCTACTGAACATCAACTACAGACTGAAACTTATCCAACCGATATGGCACCCAAAGTAGCCGTAATGGATTACCCATCGCGGGGGCCATGATGTTCAAAAGGGGGAGGTCTGTACACCAATCGAAATCAGACACTACTGCAAGCAATCACCATACCGAAAGTATTGGGAAGAAGCATGTTGGAGCATCCTGACTGGCAGAAAATCACAGCTCGAGACTAGTTGATGAGCTACCATGGAAGAGATTGTTGAGCTGATTGGAAGTACGGATATCACTATGCCAAGGACTATGATGTAACTTGCCTCTTTTGTAGTTAGCACCATTAGACATCGATCGACCTTATGTCGATGCGACATGTCTCGTTACACGATTCAATAGACACACCTGCGCAGACGCCTGCACACACTCGACTACTCGAGCGCACGCCACCGTACAACAGGTTATGAGCCTTTGCGTGTAACAAGGGAACGACGATGAATACTTCCATTTTCGTTTGTCGAGTGGAAGTCAACATCGTCACGGAGAAGCGTCTCCCTAAGCTAAGCAATTACCCCGCACCCCGCCGTATTTCTGACGGCGGCTGCTGGACGTCACCGGCACAGTCTGAGAGACTACGATAACTGACGATTGCGATAGAAGATTAGGATCGTGCGAGATGAGTTCGACGACAATCACAATCACCAAGTTTAATGGCACGCACTATGCACAATGGGCAACCGAGATGGCCCTACTTCTCGAGCAGAAGCAAGTGTATAGTATCATCAAAGGATACGACGACAAGCTGGAAGAGCCAGCAGCAAACGCGACCGCTACAGAGAAGGCCGCTTTCAAAGACTGGATGAATCGCCATGGTGTTGCCAGATCGACTATCCTGCTCGGCATGGAACCGAGGATACAAGCGGAATATACGGTCGTCGACGATGCGAAGATGCTTTGGGAGAAGCTAGCATCAGCCTACATGTCGAAGCTAAAGCTCAACATCTTCGAGATTAGGGAAGACCTTTGGAGCATCAAGCTACAGGACTGCGGAGATGTCGACAATTACGCATCGCGGATCGATCGGAAAGTCAAGGATTACAATCTCTGCGCAGGGCCAACGACTACCGACACCGATGCGTCTGCAAAGACAATCGCCAAGATGAGTGAGCAAGAGCAGATGTTCTACCTCCTTCGCGGGATCCCAAGGAACGACGAGTGGAAAGTCTTCCTGGAGCTCATGATGGACAAAAACGCCATGATGACCGCCACCCCCGATGAGATCGTCACCAAGCTCGTCGAAAAGGAAGCTGCAATCAAGAGAGAGAAAGGGCTCGCTCCAGAAGCTCTGCTCTTTGCAAAGAAAGGTGGTGGTAATGGCGGTAAAGCCGTTAAAGGCGGCAGAAGTCCAAGGAGGGATAAGAGAGATGACAAGAGAGATGATAAGAGAGATAATAAGGGAGACAAAGAGAAGGATTTCCGGAAGTGCTTTCATTGCCACCGGCGAGGGCATACCACCGAGTACTGCTTGAGCAAGCAACGCAGCGATCCTCCAAAGTCTGCCGACACTGCCGCAAAAGCATCGACTGAGACTACTTCGACTCTCACGACTTCGATCGAGAACTATTGGATGGTGGCCAACTCAAGTGCTTCATCCAGTGATTGGTTCATCGATTGCGGATGCACGACTCACATCTCCGGCCATCGATCAATGTTCATCACCTACACCGAATATCCTGCGAATACGAAGAAGGTGAAGGGATACAATGGGGTCACATCGTTTGCATCAGGATATGGAAGTGATATATTGACTTGCAAGCTGCCAGATGGAAAGACGGAAACGATCATACTCCAAGAAGTGGTGCATTTGCTGGGATCGTTCAATCCCATCTCACAATCTCAGATCATGGACAAGGACGTCAAAGTCGAACCAGTAAATCACTACGGTCTCAACCTCTACAATCGCCATGGCAAGTGGATTGCCACTGCACCTCAGGTCGATGGGCTCTTTGTTCTGGATCGAGTTCTGGATCGGGAATCGACCAAATACACCGACATCGACAACAGCCGCCTGCTGGCACTTATAATGACTGGGCATGCATCTTGGCACGATGCAGAGAAGCGGATGTTATGGCACCGCCGCCTGGCACACGTCGGTCTTAAGCCTTTGGAGATCTTGCCGAAAGTCGTTGCCGACGCTCCGAAGATGACCGGGAAGTGCGATTGCGAGAGCTGCATCAAGTGCAAATTCGCTCGAAAGCCCTTTACTCCCACCACCTCCCGTGCCACTGAACCTCTGCAGCTCGTGCACTCGGACATATGCGGTCCCCTGGAATCATCCATCGGAGGAGGTCGATATATGCTGCTTTTCATCGACGACGGCACGAGGCATACGGACGAGTACATATTGAAGTACAAGTTGGAAGCCCTTGAGAAATTCAAAGAATGGAAGGCTCTTAGAGAAAAGGAGTCGGGCAATCAAGTGAAGCAATTTCGTACAGATGGAGGCGGTGAGTACACCTCCAAGAAATTCGCAGAATACCTAAAATCAGAGGGCATAATAAAGGAAACGACTACGCCCTATTCACGTCAGTCTAATGGAGTCGTCGAACGGGCGAACCGCACGATCATGGAGCGCGTACGATGCATGCTGGACGATGCCGGACTTTCGAAGAAGTACTGGGCATTTGCAGTCTCAGTGGCGGTCTATCTCA
>Ga0307515_10001718_pt1 | contig 48757 bp, 37 predicted proteins | sample 17_EM_MG_FD_194513 | JGI IMG/M metagenome (GOLD analysis project Ga0307515, IMG submission 194513) | Populus trichocarpa ectomycorrhiza microbial communities from riparian zone in the Pacific Northwest, United States - 17_EM | ecosystem: Host-associated > Plants > Roots > Unclassified | place... | reverse complement strand
AGTGCGGAAGTTCGAGCGAAGAGAGCCGAGAAAGGTGTCTAATTCGCGTGCGCCTCCGCAGTATCGTCTCGGGTTAGTCATGTCGAATTTGTCGTTTTTGCTTGTCGATTCTCGTCGGGATAGTAGTTCGGTATTCTGTTGGAAGAGGAATTCGATCATTCTTTCCTGTCGTTCCACCGTAGCTCGCTGCTGCTCCACTACATCTGCCAAAAGGATATTCAGTCGTAAGGGGGCGCGTGGATCAACATCGTCATTCTCTTCATCGTCGGTTTCGCGATCATCTGTCTCGTTGTCGATTAGGCGTTCTTGATCAGAATTATCGTCGATTTCAGCCTCTGGGAGGACTCTGGGAGAAACCCGTTCAATTGGGGTAATTCGACTAGCAAGACTCGGAGTGCCATGACCGATCGACGCCCGAATGGTCTCTGCGCTTCCACGTTCATTAGCAGTGCGAAGTGGGAATCTATTCGTCTTCTTAGGAGGCATTGTAGTGGTGGAATTGCTTTGTTATTGTACGTGTGTTGACGCGTCGGAAAAAAAAAGGGGTAAAATCGCAATTCTCGAAATCCCGTGAGCGAAACGTATCTAATTACTGAAAAACCGATAATAGTGTAAGGGCACGTACGCCTGCCTCTGGCTGCGTAGGGATCAGGGTGGTAATATAAGAGATACGGTTGCACACGTGGCCTCGAGTGATCTTAGGTGTAGAAGTGTAGGTAAGATTATCGGTGAGGATCTAAGTCCTCACGAGCCGTCGAGATAAGGTTGCACTTACCCGGCCGCATTACGTGCTCGCCGTTGCAACCCTAACCTCTAGTACACGACCTCGCCATTACATTGTATCCCTTTCTTTCCTCATATGGTTCTTGCATCGTCACAACATCCGCCCCCCAAACAATTCCTTTTTCCAACACCATCATAGTCACATCATACCCCCTCCCTCAATTATGCATTAAGCACTTCACCATTGCTTTTTGGGGGGTTCTTTGGTCCCTGCATTAGAAGATGATCCTTCCGTCTCCTGGGTCGCTGCGATCTGGACTTCTGGCTCCTTATCTTTTTGTTCCTCTTCCAGAACTTTCTTGTCCTCCTCTGCAGTTGATGGTCCCCCATCCTCTATATCGCTCAGCTCCTTTTGTTGATCTGTTGTCACATTTTGACGTTCCCCTTCTCTCTCCTTCCAGGTAGGTCTTTCTTCTCTCGCCGTCTTGATAGCCTCTTGTTTCTTAACGCAACAGTTGGCTTTCGCGATGTGATTTCCCTTGCGGTTGACGCACTTGTCGACATTATGGGTGCAGTTCTGTCCTGCGTTAGCTTTGCAACCTACCATGTTGCACTTATGATCCTTTGTCAGATGTTTCCCCGCACACAACATGCATGCCGGCATCTTCAAGGATCCACACTTTGCCTCAACATGTCCCCATCTGCTGCATACTCCACAAAAGGAATCTGGCCCAGCATTCATAAATTTCTCCACATCGTACTTCACTCTTGCTGCCTTCAGACCTCCCTTCAATACTTTTTTGGCCATTTTACTACCCTTGACCGCAAACACAACCATCGATGCTTTCTTTCCTTCCACCTTCTTTTTCTGCACATCTTTCGGTCCTCCAATCCAGTTGATGGCGAGGGGCAACACCACCCCCTCGTTCTCAGCCTGCATTTCTTGCCTCAATTTTTCAAGTCCACCTCCTGTCTGCTTTCCCAAATACCTATCAAAATTGACGCCATGCATTTTCACTCTCTCCCAGAGTTCATTCGTCTCGATGCCCACAATTCCTGCGTCCACCTTCCTTGCTGCTTTAATCACAATTTCCCTGTACCGAATCAACATTTCAGCTGTTGCTCCAGTGGTTGTAATCATTGATAGACATCCTCGGGTGTTCTTCGTAACTCCCTGGATGCGAACAAAACGTGGGACCTTCGCCTCAAAAAGTGCTCTATTCACTTCCAACAAAATATCCAAATCCTTCTTCTGAGAAAGGGGGAGGCCATTATCCCTCTTAAAGGTGACCCTCCTCTTCTCCATCGAATTTTGGCCTGGGAAGACAGGCTTCATCTCCTCTTTCTTCTGCTGCCTCTTTACCTCAACAAAGCCATCCCCCTTCTTCTTTTGCTGCTGTCCCGATGATTGTTGTTGTCTCTGCTCAGGTTGCTTTTTTGCTGGTGGTGGTGGTGCTGCCGCCCTCTGTGCCCACATCTCCTTCTTCTTCTCTTCCAGTTTCTTTCCCGGTTTCTTCCCCTCTGGTTTCTTAACCTCAGGCTTCTTCCCTCCAACCTTTGGTCCCGTCAGTACCGCCTTTTCCTCTGGTTTTTTCACCTCCCTCTTCTTTTGTTCTGGTACTGCTGGCGCGATAGCCGGTCTCTTTGCAATCGTAACCTGTCCACTCAGGGTGAACTTTGGAAACTCCTGCCTCTTTTCTCCCAGTGGAATAACTGGTGCATGCTTCGACGCCTCCAGTTCCTGCTCATCCACCTGCATTCGCTCAATTACCCTCGCTACCTTCTCATTTTCCTCCTTCCAAAAAGCCGCTCCTGGTTTGAACTCAATGTCGCTCATATTTTCCTCCTCAGGGGTGGCTTCTGCCTGTTTCCCCCTTTGGATCTCTGTCTTTTTTCTATCTTTATCAGCTGCATCCTCAAACCTCTTAACCACCCTATCTGTCAACTGATCAATCATTCTTTCCATGCAATCACTCATTGCATTTTCAATCATCTTAGCCATGTTTACCATTGCAATCTTGGCCAATCTGTTTTCAATCTTGCTCAATCTCTCATCGAGCTTTTCCGCCCTTTCTGCATCATACTCCCTTCCCAACTCCACTTCAGTGAGTATATTTTGAGCGATTTTTCGTGTCGACTCAACTGCCACATCCGTATGATTTTGCCTCGCAGCTATGTGGCCCGCCTGCTCACCACACCACTCTGAATAACTATCATCATATTTCGCCTTATTGATCATAAAATCCCTCAGCCCATTAGTGTTCCTAAGATACTCACCAATAAACGCTTTGAGATTAACCTTCTTCTTCTCATTGGTCACCTCACCTGCAGGCTTGGCCCAATCAGCCTCCAATTTTTTCCTGCTAGGTGTCTACGGCATATTCGGGATTGGTCATTCGGATGTTTCCGGCCTCTTCACTCCCTTCCGCTTATTGTGCTTTTTTCCCTTCTTTGTTGGCGTCATGTACACCGGGAAAAATGACCTTACGCGACGCGTAACTCATAGAGAAGCTGTCTATGGGCCGGTAATCCATAGCATATTAGGCGCGTGGCACTATGAGGTCCTATGGACCTGCAAGTTGACTAGATTACTATGATACGCATGCGATTATGTGCGCTTGATACTATACATCATGCTGCATTCAATAAAACTGCCAAATGCACTTCATTGCACACTCCCAAGTACGCTCTGAAGTACACTACTGATTGAACTCGATTGTACACTCCCAGCCTGTTTGACTTACGCTCTCAAGTAAGCTCTCAAGACGCTCCCAAGTACACCTCCGAGTACGATCCCAAGTACACCTCTGAGTACGTTCTCAAGTACACTCCCGGATATGCTCTCAAGGACGCTCCCAGTTGCACTCGATGGCACACTCACAGCTTGCTTGACTGTACGCTCCCAAGCAACCTCTCAAGATGCTCTCAAGCATACTCCCGAGCACGCTCTCCAATACACTCCCAATTGCACTCGATGACACTCCCTGCCTGCTTTACTATACGCTCCCAAGTAAGCTCTCAAGACGCTCCCAAGTACACTCTGAGTACGCTCCCAAGTACACCTCCAAGTACGTTCTCAAGAGCATGCTCTCCAAGACGCTCCCAATTGCACTCAATGGCACACTCTCTGCCTGCTTGACTTTACGCTCCCAAGTACACTCTCAAGAGGGAAGACACTCCCAATCTCACTTGACTATATGCTCCCATGTATGTTCGTGCATGCTCGATCCAGAGACTTGCAGAGTGGCAGACGCCAGGCACCGGGAGGCGTGAGGCTAGTGGCGTATGACGGGCAGTGTTTGGCTGGCGGCGTGTTGCATGTGGCGTGTGGCGTGTGGTAGGTGGCAGGCGGCGTATGTTGGCAAAAATCATGACGTCGGTCGATATCATAGTCTGAACCTTATCTTTAGCGCGGCCACCACGACAAGATCTCACGATGCCTCACGGTCAAGGTGTTGACAATTGCCGCCTTAGATACTGCAGGAACGGTAGACAATTGGATCTTGGGGAGAGCAGATCTCCGACTCAGATTCTCCAATGGAATCTGCTGCCCGCTTCCCACCGATTGTGGGCGTATGTGTGGTGTGCACATTCGGTCCCGGGCTGATGGTGATGATTGTGATCGTGATGGCGATGGCGATGGCGATGGCGATGGCGATGGCGATGGCGATGGTGTTGGTGATAGTTATAGTGATCATAGTATCAGAAGTACTTAGACAAGTAGGTTGGCTACGTCAACGTCAGCATCAAAGCTTCTACAGACTTAGAGCCTTCTACTAGCCAAAGTTTCCACAGACCTAGAGCCTTCTATTAGCCAAAGCTTCCACAAACTCAGAGTTTTCCAACAGCCAAAAGCTTCCCGTGGAAAACTCTACTCCTCCCGAATATGCTCCTGCATGCTCGATCCAGAGACTTGCTGAGTTGCAGGCGCCAGGAACCGGGAGGCAGGTGGTGGGAGGCGGGAGGCGGGAGGCGGGTGGCGGGTGGCGGGTGGCGGGTGGCGGCGGCCGAAATCATGACGTCGGTCGATATCATAGTCTGAACCTTATTTTTAGCGCGGCCACCGCGACAAGATCTCACGATGCTTCACGGTCATGGTGTTGACAATTGCAGCCTGAGATTCTGCAAGAAAGGTAGACAATTGGATCTTGGGGAGAGCAGATCTCCGACTCAGATTTTCCAGTGGAATCTACTGCTCGCTTCCCACCGACTGTGGGTGTATATGCGCATTCGGGGCTGCTGGTGATGATGGCGATGGTGATGATGGCGGTGGTGATGATGGCAATGATGATGGCATCGGTGATAGTGATTATAGTACTAGAAGCACTTAGACAAGTAGGTTGGCTATGTTAACGTTAGTATCAAAGCTTTCACAGACTTAGAGTCTTCTAGTAGCCAAAGCTTCCACAAACTCAGGGTTTTCCATCGGCCAAAAGCTTCTCGTGGAAAACTCTACTCCTCCCGATGCGAGGCTCTCTCAAGAAGGCTCTCTCAAGAAGGCTCGCAAGCAGGCTTCCAAAGAGGCTTTCAAGCAGGCTCTCAAGCAGGCTCTCAAGCAGGCTCTCAAGCAGGCTCTCAAGCGGACTCTCAGCGATAGTGTATAGTACCGGTATTGCAGTGAAAACTGCAGGCACTGAAGACTGGTATAGGTCCGTCTCCGGCCGCCAGCTGTATATAGTTCCATAAGCCCACGCGCACATCTCTATGAATTGACTATAGACGACTATAGGCTGCGCGTCGCGCAGGTGTCCACGGGAAGCTTGCTATGAGCTGCGCGTGTGCACGTGTGCGCGTAGCGCAGTCTATAGTTGATTTGCACTTTTGCCGATGTAGGGCGACTTGTCCCTCCACTCCACCTCTGTCATTGCATCATTGCTGCTGTCACTGATTTCGAATTTTCTCAGAATGGGTATATATACATTCCGGGTCTCTTCCATTCCCCCCTCTTTTTTGGCATGTTGACTGGCTTTCTCCTCCGCTGAAATGTACTTGCATGCGATAAGTCCAGCACTCGCCCTGGGAGTTGAAAGAGAATCCTGGGGAAGAGCGCTCGGAGGTAGGACTAGAAGGCTTCCCTCATAATTCGTAGATAGCAGGGGGGACTGAACCCTCTCCCTTGGTGTGTGCAATGGAAAGGAAATTTCACTTCCCCCATAGCTCGTAGTCAGTGGTGGCGACAATGAAGAATCATCATTGCTCGAAATCGTATGAATGTTGGCCTGTTGACTAAGCCTATTTCCATATTCATCGCATTTTGCCGTTCCCAAAACCGGTTCCATTATCTGTCTCGGATGTCCTGCTGCCCTCACTTTGGCATTATCAATCCGCACTCCTTGGTTGAACTGTTCTCGGGTTAAAGTAACCGCAGCCAGTTGACACTCACCCAAAAAATCACCCAAATCCTCCCGGGCGATCTCAGAAGTTGTAGCTGTTCCATCCGGATCCGTAGGAAGTGGTCCGGTAATATTGTTATGTCTAGCGAGGACTTCCCCGATATGACTGCTTGAGACGGCCGAAGCCTCAGACGAAGCGGACTCCATTCTTTTCTCAAAAATTTCCTTCGCTCTCTTAAGCACTTCCTTAAGAGGCATCTCTGGTTGTTTTTTGGCTCCAAAGAGACTCATCGTTGTTAGCTTCTAGGCAGTTGAAGTTCGTTCAACTGAAAACTGAAGCAAAAATTTTCTCGCGATGTCAAAATTGATTGGATAAAATCGGTCTTGGCAAAACTAAAAGGTGGTGTGGTGTGTTGTCGGAGGTGTTAACGATTCGATGGTTCAGCGTAATGCAGAGCAGTACAGGTCGTTACTGTATGACTCCCCAAGGTGAAGGCAATTTAGCGTCCATCTAGTATTTACTAGCTCTCCCATTGGTGTAGTCCTAATCAACATGTACTGACTGAATTGCACCGACTGTACCGGCTCCAAAATCGGTACACCGTTACACAATACAAAACGATACCAGCCGTTACTATACAGACATATCGACCCTCTGTATCACCCCTTACCTAGAAATGTGAGCATCCCTATCTCTTCTCACACATGTACAGCTGACAGATCAAGTACATATGGCGGTGTAAAACTAACGGAGTTTAGACAGTAGTAATTGCATGAATTCCCACAAAATCGCCTTTGGAGGTGGCGAAGATGGCCACGGGCGAGAGCGTCGGTAAAGAGGGCGTAGTACGTTCCTGCGCGGCCTCTAGATCTGGACCTTGCACCTCCCCCTCATGCCAGTAAGAATAATGCCATCAATGACTACTCAAATGGCTTTAGTTTTTACGCATCACATTCTCCTCTACTGACTCCGCTTTATTGTCATCTACCATACCAGCTGCAGGCTAGCACACCTCTTGTACTATTTAACCTCACCTCACCCGGCCTCACCATAATTATAACTGCCCCTACACGGATTTGTTGCAGCTTTTTATTGAATATTGATCAGCGGGTAGCGGGGTTTCTTATTGGCCGTTAGTGACTTTAAGCAGTATTTACTAGATCGGACAATACTGACTTTTTATATCACTTTAGTTCAGTATAGTATAGTCTGTAGACGACTTTGGAGACAGCGGGACGTAGCACTACGAAAAATAGCCGATCGTCATTGTGGCAAAATACAACAAATCAGCCCTTCGTGAGCATGTAAGGAATAACTTCTCCCTAGGCTTCTAGATTTGGTTTGAATAAGCATCCTGCCTCGTTTAATTGCACGTATGCCGTTTACTATCACGTCCTTTTTTGTGTTTGTCTCGTCTCAAGCCTCTCGTTGCCGAAATGAGTGTCTTCCGTATGCATGGGCACGAGGCAACTTTTTGTGTGGGCCATACAGCACTTGATGCTAAGAGACACGTGTGAGTCGTACCCCCTTTTAATCTGACCGTGCCTGGTTTATTTGTAGCGTCGCAGCCACCTCGATGGCGGCACTTTATTCTCTTGAAGTTACTGAGGTTGCATAGATGCCGGTAGGGCTGAGAGAGTGGACAAATATGAGCAATAGATACGGCCTGCGACGCTACAAAGATACCGGATATGGTCAAATTATATGGTAGAATCATCTAACATTGAAGAATTCGCCCTGAGCTTGGTCTGTGGGAAGTTCCTACAGGATGCAGTACTGGTATTGATGTGTCTAATAGGAGGTTCTGTGATTTGGTGCACACTTCATGTGCACTTATTTCCAGAGTAACACCGGAACTCTAAGCTGTGTTTGGTGTTAGAGTCGACACTAGCAGAAGTGCAGCAAGGGGTATGGAAGTTGGTGTGCAGTACTGAAATGCACTGCACTTCATTACACTTATAGAGAAATACATTGATCAGGTAGGGTAGGTTAAAGGTAAACAAAATGCACTCCCCACGACCCCTTCTCATTAGGCAGCACCACACATTACTCAGTCATTCAATGTGCTTGACCCCTCGGGTGCGTACCTACTCACAGAACCTCCCTAATAATAGCGATAGGGATATGGATAGTGAAGACCGGGCAGGGTGCGGCTGAGCCCATGAGGTTCATCGTTATTAGACAACTTGGGCACTCTACCACGAACACTACGCAAGGGCAACTATAGCAGTACCGACAATCGCAAGAACCACCTCACATCGGACGACGACTATAAACGAGCAAGTGTCAACATTTGTCTCCCGTGTTGTAGTCACACCTACCGCAACACATAACATCCTACCCACTCGAACAGATAGCATCCCGTCTAGTTTCTTTGTGTTCACTTCTAATGGGCAAATTTCTATGGATCTGTATCGACCTCTGTGCGGACCGCAGTTCAAACCATATATCTTACTGGTTCTTCTCCCACAGCGTCAAATGCAGATATGAGTATGTATACCTTCTATCTTCAAACTCAGTGCTCCATTTCAAATACTACAACGCAGCAACAACCGGGAGGAGGAGGAGGAGGAGGAGGATAATTCCAAGACTGGCGTCAAGACCGCTAAGGAAATCAGGGGAGATGGGTTCCAAGTATGGTGCATGCACTGGATACACTTTGGGGGTCATTATTGATGGTGTATTGTAGGAGATGGTGCACTCAGAGACCATTGGGGGGGGGGGGACCAAGATGCTCCGACGTGCAATTGTCTCCCGGAATAGTCAGTACGGTGGCGATGTGAAGCTTAAATTCCGTATGGCGGCGAAGAGCAATATTTAACACAAAAATTAATACGCCGCTTGCACCTCTGGCATACTTCCTACAGTCATACTGGGCTGAAGGACTTATACTGTTCTCAAGCCTAAGAGGGTTGCAGGAAGGATACCCTCTCATAATGAGGCATAAGAGCTCATAATACAAATTTTAAGAACTTGCAATGCCCCCTTTTCTTAATAATGCATGATGATGTGACTACTTGGCTGCTGCCTTGATTGATTCGCCACTGCATTACCGCTCCCCTAACCGTCCATAATGGAAACCCCTTCCATCTATTTGCTCAGCAGGAGCTCACAGTGGTCCATGAGGATGTGAAACCCAAGATGTTGCGCTTTCAGATGTAGCAATCCATTATGATGATTCATTATAAAGCAGTGCTAGGTGCTACCAGCTTTAAAAAATTTCAAGTAAAATGCTGCTTATTTCAAGATTTATTTTCAAAATTAAATTATGGACTCTTAGGTAGGATTATGAGAGAGAACCCTCCCTGCCGCCCGTTTTAAGCTTGAGAAAAGCACAAATCCTTAAGCCCAGTATGGCTGGAGGGAAGCATGCCAGAGGTACCGCTTGGACAAACGGCTTCTTCATGCATTATCACCCGACTACTTCCTGTAAGTAGATGGCAATCACAGTCGCAAAACCTTGAGTCGTGAAAAACACCCTCTCTTAGCCCTAATATCAATCGTAGTCGCGGATATATATTCGAGCGAGAACGTGCACTAGCTGCGTGATATTTAGTGACGCCAAGTCGGTTTCGCTCACTATGTCCAATAGTACGGCACTAACTTTAAAATTGGAATCTGGAACTGGGTAAATTGAAAGAGGAAGAGTTGACGGTTCGAATCAAATCTTTATAATCGTAATCATATCTACCGGGTGATCTCTAGTAACTGCAAGCTGATGTTTGGCTGTCCTAGCAAGCTTTTGCAATATCTTAGAATACATTTAGGATGTATTTTCTGCAGTAAAGAATGAATATTGCTATAGTAGTAGTAAAGACAGGCCACAATTACTAGTGATCACAGCACACAGCAACTGCAATGTCTTACGCACGAAGCGACTATGAGACCTGGTTATATATGCAATGATAAACCTTTGTTTCTTATCCTCCAGATAAACGAAAACTAACTACTTTATCTACATGTACGCACCAGAACACCAAGAGACCGTTCCGTTTCCATCAATCCTACACCATTCCAACAAATATTACCGAACAAAGGACGGAAACGGGGGGTATCGATGAGGAAAATCAAATAGGACGAGAGAATGAAAGAAAGTTAGGGAAAATGCATGAGAAATAAAAGTACAGAAGCAACAAAATTGTGTATCATAAGAAATTAGGGTGTGTTCATGTCATCAGTCATCAAAATCCGTAATCAATCCATCCATCCCACCGGTACCGCATCCCTCACTCGCCAATACAACGAGAAACAAATAAACAAGAATGAGAAACTCCTATATCGCATCACCCCCTGTAAATGTAGTGCTAAATGAAGAGTAATAAAAGGAGAATGAAAGTGTAAACACCGCTATCCTTCAGAAAGAAAAGAGAAGTACTGGTTGGCTGCCTAGATCATATTCATCGTTCCCAATCCCCTACTCCCAAAGCTACCCTGACTTGGCGTCTTCGAGTGCCTTGCCCTCATCTCCTGTAACCGATTCATTTCTTCATAATACTCATCAGGGTTCCTATACTGCCCAGCCCACCCTTCATCGTCGTAATCCAGCTGGGGCGGCGTCATCTCCTCAGGCCTATTGGTCCTCTTCGGGTTATTTCCCGTCTCCTTCTTCTTTCCAGGCTCCAAGTGCATCTGCAGCGCATGGTGCACGGGGAAATCCTGCGGAAGCGGAGGCGGCGACAGCGGCATAGGTGGAAGCTTCCGGATTAGCGGTTTGAATGCGGGCTCTGAGTTGTTGCGTTTGTGGCTGTTGCTGCGAGAGAGCGCAGGGAGAGGCGGAATTTCCTCGGAAGTGCTAATGCTGGGACTCTGGTAGTACGGGTTAACTGCCGGCCGTGGACTGGCTTGCTGCAGCGGTTCTCGTTGGCGGGAACCGGAGCGGCCACGCGCACGGCTGGTGTTGCGGCTAGAGTTGCGCGGGGCAGGTGATAAATTCCGGCCGTGTGTAGAGATTGGACTTTCGTACGCAGGAGTCATGGTGACGCTAGGGAGCGGGGTTGGTATGCTTTCATATGGTGCAGGTTGAGGAGATATGTAACGGGACCGGGTGGTTGGAGTTGGAACGCTCTCATAGGGGGCTTCGATGGGGCCGGGGACGAAGGCACGGTTTTCGAGTGGAGGAGCAGGTGACCTTTCACGGGGTGCCGGGGTAATGGTATTGCGGGGTGCCGGGGATCTGCCACGGTACGGTGCGGGCGATAGGTGGCGCTGGCCAGAGGGAGAAAAGTTTCTCGCTGAAGGAGACATTGTTCTATCGTGTGCCGGTGTCATGGAACGAGTGACATTTACAGGAGACCTACCGCGAGAAGGAACTGGTGAGTTCCCTCGTGAAGAAACCTGCAGGTCCGCTCTCCAGGCACGAGGGTTCGAGGGCAGTCCACGAGAGATTGACATGTTTCGAGACAGAGTGCTAGGAGCGGGAGAATCAGCTCGACTAAGCGAATAATGGCCTCCGTTCTCAAGCTGTTCGCTCCACTGCCGAAGCGTTCGTTCGGATCTGGACCGACGAAGACTCTGGTGCTGCTGCTGGAATTGTGGCCCTCGGGTTCGGGAATCCATGCGAGTGTGATCGCGGGTTTGGCTGCGGTTAGGTCGGCGGCGACTTCGTGAATTCTCCTCTTCTTCATGCTGCCTGTCAACCGCAGCCGACATCTCCTGATAGAGTAGTGCTTGAGGAGACATTGGTAGTGGGCTCGAAGGCGACCGTATATGGGAGCCTTGGGTTTCTTTAACACGAGATCTTCCACGCCCGCGGCTCCGGTCTCGATCTCGACTCTGATCCCGGTTCCTATCCCGGTTCCTAGATGGAATGCGAGGTGATGTGTAGTACCTCTCGTCATTAAACTCATCGTGGACATGAAAAGCCTGTTCTGGAGACAGAGTTGGGCTAGGCGGCGACCTTAGGTTATTGTTGAAATCTCTAGCGGTGCTGCGGTCGCGGGGTTCATCGTAGCGAGGTACGTTGAACTGGGGAGTCTCCGAAGGCCGCTGTATTTCGACAGAATCAATCTCAACTGGGGCAGTATCTTCCCGGTAGAGTGCTGCTTGCGGAGAAAACGGTAGGGGACTAGATGGTGACCTCATATGCGACCTCTTCACTTGTTGAGTACGCCCTCTGGGCTCTCTCTCAACGCTCATCTTTCGAGGGTAAGTGCGCTCAGGCTCTGGAGACCTTCTACGGCGTTCTGGTGATACCCTTCTGAGCTGAGAACTAGTTCGAGGAATAGCACGCTGCGTATCGAGCCTCTTCTGTCCTTTCTCCAAAAGGTCTAGGAAACCACCAATATCTTCTTCCTTAGGAGGTGAAGGCCGTGAGTCCTTACGACGATGCCCTTTACTCTCCTCGCCTCCAGCAGCTGGCGTCCCGGAGCGAAGGAACTGATCCATTGGAGGAAATTGGATATGTAGACCACCACCACCCGGCTTATTGCTACTGCGTAGCGACATACTGCGGGTTCGTTTGGGGACTACAGGTGAACTGGTTTGAGGCGGTGGGGTGTATCTTTGAGGAGGTGTCGGCGCTCGCTCCATCTTGTTGAAATCCCCCAAAGTAACCGATTGGCTTTCAGAAAACCCGCTAGAGTTTCGTATTTCGACTGGAGATGAGATATTTTGTGTCTTTGCACCTTTTACGAGTGCTGGAGCCGCCGGAGGTGCTAGATCTGCTAGAGATGCTGGAGGCGGAGGCGGAGGGGGCGGTGCCGGTGCCATGAGTTCCTGACCAATTCTCTGGATTGGGGTTCTATCTAATGGGGAAGATTCGGTGACCGGCGTAAGAAGCTTTCCGCCTGCACCCCCTGGAGTGCCTGCCCTAGCTGATGGAGGGAAGGGATCGCGCTGCGCCCAGAAAGGATCGACGGGAGTCAAAGCCGACATACCAATTGGCGTCGAAGTGGCAGAACGAGAGGGAAATCCTGCTGGATGGAAAAAGCGGTTCAACCCAGTAATATGAGAGGACGGCGAGGTAGTCTGGGACCGTGGGATTGGATCCTTCTCGGGAGGGGCAGCAAAGTCGGTGATGAGTTTGAGAGGGGCGTTTTTTGGTGTCATCTTTAATGTTGCTCGAGGGTTTGTTGGAGAGCTAATAGATAGTTTTCGGGCCAGGGTTATGGCAGACTCATTCTCGGACCGAGAGCGCGAGTGGGATGGTGTGCGGCTGCGTTGGGGGCGTTCTACTTGAGAGCGCTCTGGCGCTTCCGTGCCAGCGCATGCGAAGCTAGACGGTGGGTTAGCAAGCGATAATGCACCCTCCTTATGTGATACTTACCATCGTGCAGCAAGAGCACCATCAGAGTTTGCTGCGGCGTATTCTCCCCACTTTCTAGCCATCGTTGATATTCTCTTCCAGTCACTCTTCCACAACAATGTAGTCAACAGGAGAGCCTCCCTACACATATCCCAGTCAGAAGTGTACTCGGCAGTTCATTGACAAGGACGATGCATACAGGTAGCATTTGTGGGAGACATATACATCTACGGCGTCGTTCTTATCGCCAATAGCGAGAAGGCATAGAACCGCCATGTGGATGTCGTTCTTCTGCAGCAGCTTCAGCACATAAGCTCGTGCAACATGAGCCCACGAACTCTGGCCACCTGTGCCGCATGACCGCATGCATTAGCACCCATTCGCGTAATTTAAATTTTTTTCTCACCACAATACAGTAAAAGAGTGTGTGCTTACCCATAGCGCTTAACGCGAGAAAAAGCCAGTCGCCAGAGACAATAAAATCGGCGCCTAACATAACGGAAAGCGAATTCTGATCCAAATCGCCTAGCCACATGCGAAGGATAAGTGAGTTTAATGATCGTGCATTTACCGAGTCCACTAAGACATGTAAGCATGGTAACACTGGGCGGAGCAAAAAAAAAAAGTGCAGAAATGGATAGGGTTCTTACATTCATCGCCGATCAGCTGCTCGATATCGCCCCTCCAACCAAATATGCAGAACAGCATCTCTTTCCGGAGATCGTCTTCGGAAAGTCGATTCTGAGGCCCACCAGTTCGTGGGCGTTCATACGTAACGGTAGACAGACGCGCCCTCAGGCTGGCAAAGATATCTGTGACTTCTGGAATTGGTCCGGGAGCTGTAGCCTCAGGCGTATCGGGACTTGGATGCATCTCTTGTCGCAACGGGTGGAGTTTGCGCGATGTGTGCGATGCTGCGCCTATAGATGCTTTACGGCCTGATATAGGTGAAGAAACAGCTGTACTCTCATTCCCATGCATTGAACTGACAGATCCTTTGCGACCAAGGTTTGGCGAAGCTGTGGTCGCTGGGGAGTACTCGAGGCTCACACGCCCGCCAGAACCTCTGGACGATACAGAGAGATTACGCTCGCGCTGGCTACTAGTACTTCCAGTCGAAGACCTGGAGCTAACGGATGAAGGTCTCCGTTCCTGTACGTTTGATATTCCCAGGCCTGCATCAGCATATACCATCGCTTCTGTTGGACCAGGCTCGTAGGCAATAGGTTGCTCTGGCATCGGTGGCGGCGCTGGCGCGGCTATCATGTAGTCTTCTTGTCGAGTTTCCTCAACGTAGTGCAATATTTCTGTGCCTTCTTTCTTTTCTTCGATAGACGCTGGTGGTGATGGTGGAGCGAATGCAGGCGCGTGTCGAACGCTTGCTAGCAGCTGCGGAGGATACAAAGTGAATTGCTGAATGGTGCTGTCTCTTCCAAGAGTGAATAGCGCTCCTTTCGGGCCGTATATGCATATTCCCACGACATTATTTGGTGTTGGGACGTCTTCCCATTCGATGGTTTTCGTCCTCACATCCCATATGTATGTAGTGCTAAAAATAAATTAGTTGAAATCCATTCACTCCTTTTGCCAGGATGCAGAGGAAGTGCAATCCAAATATGGTGGTGGTGGCGCAGTTCACTTACCCCGCAGAATATTGAACGATACGACCGTTGCGAGACCATCCCAGCCAATTGATTCCTCGTCCGTTGCCATCAACACGTTTCAACACCCGCACTACACGGGCGCTTTCATCCCCCTCGATCGATTTAGGAACACTCCAAACACGGAGGTCGCCGTCTCGAGTTTGCACAGCTAGCATGTCTGACTTTTGCTTCGACGAGGATGCGTGCCACGCTAAGGTGACTATTGACGAGGGTGAAATAGAGGTAGTGGTAAGAGTGTGTAGTATCGTGAACGAAGGCGATAACGCTGCGATAAGCACAGACCCATTATTGTATCTGTTTTTGTTCGTTAGTGAAATATGCGACAATCGTCGATCCAAAACATGTATACCCCAATGCAAACGATTTGCAATCGGACGAAGGAGCTATGGCGACCAAAGGGTCAAATATCGTGCGTGCTGGGATCGACTCTGCCCTTAATGGGTCAAAAAGTATAACGTTTCCAATGCTGTCACCTGTAGAAGTTAGATATAGCTGTATGACCTGGGCGATGTGGTGTATTACCGAAAGTCAAATTTCCATTTCTCATCCAGGCGGCAGTTTGAATATCATCATATGAACAAAATCTCGAAATTTCTTCCCCAGTTTGCAGATACCAAATGATCGCGGTCTTCGAAGTATCAACACTTACTACCCGTGAAGGTAAGGTGCCACTGCAATTATCAACCGAGATGAAGGTTACATCCTCGGTATGGCCATCGAAGCGCCGCTCCAATTCTAGAGTCTCATGGTGAAGGCATAGAATCGATGAGCCTTGAGAGTACACGACAAGTTCGGACGAAGTAGAACATGGGTGCAGCTTGGTTAAAGGATTGCTATTGGTGTTGATTGGAATGCTCGACACCGATATAGTTGAATTCGACCTCGTCGACCCGATGGAACCTTTGCGGGACATCGCAGACAGGAAGCGGCCAATTCGCACACACTGTCGGGTGAGTAATGATGACTACTTCTGCTTGTGCTTTTGGTGAAGCGTCGCCGACAGCAGAGTAGATCAAAAGTCGTAGGCTGGCGGGGGATGGTGCGCGGGGACAATCTTCCTTGTGCTCACAGACTAAGGGACGGGCGAGAATGTATATATGTAGTTTCGAACCCCCGCACCACTACTGCCGTTCTCCAGAAATGTGTCGCCCGGAGTGGTAATGCAGAAGAATTAGTGTGGCGGGCTTTGTATGCGTGAAGGTCCCACACAAACCAACCAGCAACGAGACCAACAAAACAATACAACTCCACCGGGTTGTTGTAAGTAGCAGAATGAGAGGTAAGAATTTTGTGAGTATATTCAAGAAAAAGGGGAATTCAGAAGTAAGTAGTAATGAACAAAAGCACTTCTCCTGAATCACGAGTGCTTCGATAAATTAAGGCACCGGGCGCCGATTGGCAGACAACGCTGTTGGTATGTATAGATACTTAGAGGCAAATTGCCCACAACGAATGGCAGCAATACTAGTACTTGCGGTCCAGCTATTAGAAGTACCGGTCACTTCAGGGCGCGTAGAATTTCCTGGGCGGGCTGCAGCGCTGCCGATATTGATAGGACCGGACCCTGACGCAGGACTTCAGGTAAACCCCACGTAGTAACGAAACGCTCAGGTACCAGGGCACTTTGTAGAATGCCTCAAGAAAATAGTACAATCTGGTATTCTGCTCGTGATGGGTAATGCTTGTAAGCTTGCGGAACCCCTGAAATGCAGGTGGAGAGAAAGCGAAGCGGAGATCGCTGAGTGGTCAACGACTGGGTTCCTCGTCACACCTCATCATAAAATAGAACTGACAGCCCAGTAAGAAGTAGAAAAATTGCTTGGATCGGGGAAGTCCTGCACCAGCCTTCCCTCTTTAGACTACTCCAATAATGTTCCCGAGCCGGAATAGCGCCGCATAACAGTGAGCAGAGTTAGCGTTAGTCAGATCTTCCTTTGAATCTTACTCTATTTTAACTGAAAAGTCAGTGCCAGCCCTGCCGACGACTGAGCATAAGTTTTCTGCGGCTTCGGTCCGTTGCTTATCGATGGTACCTGGTTAGATATGATGAGCGCTTAGCGAGTCGCTAGAACAGTAATATTCATGCAAAGTTGTGGATAAACGACATTAGGTTGATGGTGAAGTTGCTTGATTCGACACGAGCATGACCATTTGACAACCTAGAACCCAGCTACAGGTCCAACCCTGAATATCACCCGTATTTTCTCTTCTGCTGGCTGGATACCCACATCCCGCTGCAAACTATATGAAACGAAAAGTAACAAGGCGTGCATGTTTCCTTTCCGCGCAAGACCGGTGTGGTTGTCAGTCGTTGACGTGCATTTGTGTAGCCTATGGAAACTGTGGGGCTGGTGTCGAAAAAGTCACATGAAGAATTTGTGTCTGCCTCAATTTACCAATACCATGGAAGCCACTTTCGCATCCACTCATCACTCACTTTCCCCGCTGTCTAGAGTCTCTCCTTGTAGTCCTACGGATAGGTCGTCAACCCGACATCACATCATCATACTATCCTCACGATAAGCCCTGCACAGCATGAGGTACTTATGACATACATACGCGGCCTATCTAAAATCTATGTACCGCTATGTACTCGTCTCGGACCTCCGCTCAATCTTCCAAGGTAATAAAATAGAGTCTACGAAAGAGCTTTACCCTTTAAAGGCAATAACAACAATTATCGATGCAAGATCCACGGCACGCCCCCTCCCCCCGCTCGGTCACCTCGCATCACCCAAACCCTAGCTAACCACTTTGACTACCCCACCACTACAGTTCATCTGATAGATGAAGTCATCAACCAATAACTTCAAGGGACAGACCACCGCTTGGCCAGGATTTATCGGGAATGCAGATGTATGTCATGTGAGGATGGTGTACGGTGTCCAAGATGTTGTTTTGCAGCCTTTGCACATGCGGCGAGCCTATCCTTCTTTATCGATCCCGGAGACGAGGCCAATTCCCTCCACAATGCAGTTCGGAAAAATCATTGCCAATATTGGGAGCGCGTGGCAACTCCGCAATCAACATCAAACGACCATCTGACGGATAGATATCGCAAGATGCAAAAAAAAGAGGATGCATATCCGCACTGATTTGCTGTGTGGCAGATGGCAGAACCTTGCAATAATTGCTTCTTCGCCCGGGATTGCTACCCTGAATTCCGTTAGAATTAAAAAAACCTACCATAAGCGAGGAAAAGCGAACTCACAAATCAAAAATTTATAAAACAGAGATTTCTAATATTCGGGCAGTATATCTCTCAGTGCGCCCACCCACACGTACCACTCACACATGCACAGCCGCACCTTTACCGTGTTGTAGTTGCGAAAATGCTCGGGAAAGCAATGAATTGGACCGTTGCACCGTGTGTTGTGCCGGCGGAAGTAGAGGGTGACAGTTGGCATATGTTGATGAAGAGGATTCGCTACTGACTGACTCGGCGATGGCACAATCGTCATCTTCGTCCTCTTCAAAGACTGTTTGCTCCGGTCTCGGCCGACGTCGTAGGCTTTCAAGGAACTCAACGCTTGGGGCTGCATGTCGCGGAGACGATGATGATAACTCCGGGTATGGTCTTCGACTGTCAAGCCAAGGTCGATTCGGCCACGAAGGAAATGCGCACGAGTATCCCTCAGTGCTCGAACGAGGAGAAGAGATCCCGGATTTAGTGCTCCTCAAGTCGGGCATGATCGGAGTCATGATGTTGGACATAGTGAATGGATCTTGCGCTGTTGAATCCGAATCCGTGGGTATTTGATATTGAGTAACGGTATGCTGCAGAGCATTTTTGTGTCGAAGCCATTCGTAGGTAGGAAGGTCGAGGTGGTTTTATAAATTCTATCATACCAAAAAATTTATGACTCTGCGGCATTACGGGAGTGACGACCATTCCGAGTCATTCCGTTGGTGTGCGGACATATGGACCCGTCTCGGCCAGAAAGTCGGTCGCACTGTCAAATGCTCTCATCTCATACATATTTTCGACCCTGATTTTCCGAGTTGGCGACTTGCGAACGAAGACGTCATGACCGTTACCGACCGTGACCTCCAATCTGAGTCTTCCACCTGGTGGCACAACCAAATCTAGATGGAGGAATCTCATCCTGAATAAGATTACCTTTACCCATGACCCCGTCAAAAGCTTGCGACCGCATGGGCAAGCACCCGAGGTTAAGTTAAGTTTACGCTTGCGAGAACAACCTTTCCGACAATTGCCATCGATATCTTGCCTCACATGAGGGAGGATTCTTTACTCTGTGTTAGCTGTCGTACGTACTAGTCATTCGGCAGTATCTACCGTGTCGGCCGAGGCGATGAAAGCGAGCGAGGGCGTGCAGCCTGCGGGTTAGGGGACTTTCGACTCCGCGGTTCAATTCCTACACAGCAACCCCCGGAGTTTCCAAGTTGTGCTTCGCCGAACTTTCGATTTCCCCGAAGAAACATGTTTTTCATATGCTGACAGAAGCTCACAACACAATTGAAGATGAGAATAGAATATACTGAGGTAAGGTAGACTCCGGAACCACAAACCGGACTGAACTGGGGATTGGGTTGGAGAATGGGTCAGATGTTGACGTATTGCTGAGCTATGGTTGGGTTGGAAATGGTATCTATCGGATGAACTCAGATTATTTGATCTCACGCAGAGAGGATCGCTGTTGACGTAAGTCATGAGTGAGGGAGAACATGCAAGAATACTGAATTGAGGTTGTCCGGGTTTCTCACTCGATCGGCATTATGTAGGTTTCAAGTAAACGTGTTTCAGCAAAGTTGTATTCCTCTAAAAGCAGCGCAACCTCCAGTATGGTGCTCTATCCACTCATACCATTTCCACTCTCTTTTGAAAAATACCTCTCGCAAACGCCGATTAGACCCGATTCCTACATGGCAATAAGCCCGCGCGGTGTTTAAGACACGATTGATTCCCGCTGGACTTCGTTCAGTTCCAGTTGCAGTCGGTCGAATGGGGAATGCAAATAGTGAAGGGTGGTCTCGCACAGTCTATCGGCTGCGCTGCGGCGAAATAGGTTATCACAAAATAAACGGCTTTTGTGTACCCCGAAGCCTCAAGCCTCAGCGTCATTAGGCGAAGCAATGACCCAATATCGGACGGATATCTCTGGCCGACGTCGCGACTGGCAAAAAAGACGACAATGTTTGCAATTGATGGAGATACATGACGTCATCATAATTTCAGTTCCCATTCCCCGCCGCCACTCATGATTAGTTCGCCTTGCGTAGCGGAGAGAGCTTTGATGCGAAAGCCTGTTGTCGGTTCTGATAATCTCTGATTATTATTCAGTCATATCCAGTAATCTACGGCGGCCGTTTGAATGATCAGGTCTGATGTGATGTCTCTTCAGCTCAGCTCTCAGGATGCACCAATGCGGAGTTGGGCAATTTACCCTTGAATGACGCGCCGGGTAAAAACTGAACCGACACCCATCTGCTCAACGTTGCGACCTCTTTCGCAGATACCATAAATATCAGTGTAGCAGGCATTAAACATGCGAATAGCTGAAACTTACTCGAAACAAAGTGATGCTCAATTAACCACAGCCACTGAATTGTATTGGGTACTAATGCCGTGCTCAGACATGCACTTCTTGGAAATTCAAAAGGCAACTAGGCGGCGACTTTCTCGTTCACACAACTCACCTTGCATACTCCGGTCTGACGAGCGCAACATTTTCCTTTTTGCTGGTACAAACGCTTTCACTGTACTTATGCATCTCTTTTTATGCAGCTCCACTGCGTAACAGTGACTGCACTGGGTATCTACCTGCACTAGGACTAGGTCTCATGATAGCCGCACTGGGGCTGTACTCGTTACATTGATTCGAATAAATTGGGTTCGTGAACTGGGTAATAGGACCTCTTTGAATTATTAGTTCCGGGTCTTGAGATTTATGTTGCCGAAAAAGACGTTGAGTGTAATGCCTGCGACGGGCCGGTGTAAAATAGCATTATCAGTGTATAAGGTAAATTTGCATTGATTGTAAAAGGGCCCATTTCCCACGACGTAGTCCCCCTCTCCCGACTCTGCCTAGGTACCGTCCCTCTCTGATTGCATCACGTCGTCTCCCAACTCCCTATACCTTAAGAACAACAATACCTAAGCAGCCGCCAGGGTTGAAGCTGCCCAAAGCCATTGGGAAAGTGACATATATCCGAGAATATATGCACCGCGTCATTGGTTAAAAAGATGATGGGATCGGTAAGCTTACAACTCTTTGCTACAGCGGTTGTTTCTTCTAATCTTCGAGACCATGGTGCTAGATGACCTGAAGTCTCTACGTTCCTCGCACCTGGACTCTCCTCAGTGTCACAGCGCCGCGGGTTCTAGATGTCAGCAGCGGTCCGTCAATCGAAGGGATCATCCTTTGCCGCAGTCCGACTCAGATCATGTTCATATCTGACCGGATTGGCCGCTGCGAGAACAATACGGTGTAACTATCCCCTTAGCGAAAGTACCAAATATAAACTCAGACTACCTTGCAGCTTCGGATGGTCGACAATGCTCCTCATATCACGCCACACAGAGGTTGGACTCAGCTTGGCACTAAGGATACATAGGGGCATATGCGAGGGGTTTCAAAATTTCTTGGTGTCAGTAAAAGACAGTTGTGGAGTATATGTAGCAATGATTCGAGGGCTCAACTCTATGGGGATTACCGGACGGTCTACGGAAAGTACGGCCGTGCGTACATACCTACATCTCTCTTAGGCCAGCTTCCCTCTTCTCTCTGAGCCATCGACCCCGTGGACGCCTATACTTGAGTTCCGTTACAACTAAAGGATGTCCGGCCACAAACTTCCCACCGAATACATCTTCAAGGGTTTACAAGCACTTTCACTTCCTCATGGACCCGTCGACCCAGGTACTCTCCTCACAACTTCCTCCTTCACAGGCTCTACTTTCGATCTGCCGTAGTATGTTAGACGTGGCCAATCTGGTAGGGGTGGGCGTGCAGGAAGTTGTGGGCGCCACCGGGGTTCTGGACATTGATTTGGACGCAGAGGTCACGAAACAGCGAGTTATATTGTAGCGTCTACCCATGCTTGTTGGCTGACATTGTCTGGATTGTTAACTGGTTTTGGAACTAAAGTACCAATGTTTTACCTGCTTTCCTCGCCCCAGGTATGGTTGAAACTATGTAGTAGATACAAAAACAGAAGATACTAGGGTGCATTCTTGAAGAGCAAGCAGGCTGTGAAGCACCAAACGTTTCCATCACGTCTGCAGTGCTCTGGAAGAGTTCAGCTCAAGATAATACCGATGTCATCTCTAACTAGGTAGCTCGTTAATCTAATTGCCATTTGCTACGCCTCTGCCGCCTCCTATTTCGAATTGAATCCCTATCTGGGCCGGGGCAGCCACGACATACCTGATCTACATACCCGATACTGGGGTCGGATGCCAAATGATTACAACAACTCGATACGGGGGTTTGGAGAAGCGACAGCATAAGCCACAGCCATGTATCTCCTCGCACTCGGACAATCGAGAGCTAATCCAAAAGTGCACCTGCTGTTGTTTTTTAGTACCGAGTCTCTGCGCTACTTGATCTACTTTACCTACTATAGGACAAATACTCGTGGTAGTACCGAAAGATGGAAAATGGCTGAAGCTTCCTAGATGTCTTACGGAATTTTGGTGTTTATTTACCAATTTAAGAATGTGCATTTTTGGAACCAAAACCCCTACCCCGGTTATCTGCTAGCTCTGCAGCCTCAAAGCACTGCATGCAGGAAGGCTTCCCAGCCTACCTCTCTGCCCACGCTATTTACTTATTCATATACTATTTGAGTACATGTTTTTTGTTGCTTTTTTGTATCTGTTGGCCGCGGAAAGGGCTCCTACTTTTGTTCTCTTCCGCAGTAGCAGTGACAACAAGTCTTCTCCTCGCGACGATTATCTTTGCTTCCACACTTCTGTGCTGTTGATACTGCTGGCAGTACCGCTGGCTGCAAGTCTGCTAAACGACATGCAACTACAACCCTATCTTCCTGGACGTACGGTAAGCCCGCAGCAGAGCAAACAAATCCATAACCGTAAGAAAGCAATTTGTTTCGATCCTTTTTCTTTTCGCTAATTATCTTCCGAACTTGCAAGGCCCGTCTGGGCAGCCCTATAAAACTTAACCTTTAAGCGCCGTTGGATTAACACCCCAGCTAGTGGAGTTGGTTCATGGCCCATGGCCTCATCGTGCGCTGAGGTACGCTAAGATACTTGGTAGTGTCGATACCTTATGCGAGAGTGAACCAGGGAGAGCGGGAATCACGATCCCCCGACGCCGGGCTTGCGGACGACTTCAGGAGGAAGGAATCCAACATCCAATAGTATGTAGTAACTAGCGCGGCGCTTCTGTTCTGACTTTTATTCATTCGGTAATCTTGTTCTCGAGGTTCCTCCCGGTGAACAAAGGGGGAGGAAGCATCGGAGAAGGAAGTGAGGGGGTGGAATACATCTCAACACAGAAACGTGTTATGGGTGATGGGTGGGGGCTGATATGCATGATGTACAGGGAACAGAAGACGGTAACGAGTAATCCGTGACCTGTCATGATCCACCTGCATCTTTTGGCAGTTGTGGATATAAAATTACTTATCGGATAGTAGTAGATATAGCGAACCAACACGAAGCACAAATGGGGAGGCGGGGAAAAATCGGGATCTTTTTTCAAGGACACCCACCAAGTGTACTCTACTTTAGCTTCTTTGTCTACGTTAGCTCTCGCTTGTTGTGGTGTTTGTAAGTTGGGGAGAGTGATGAGCCATGATCTACATCCGGAATCCAGGCAGACACCCACGTTGGTATGTGTAAGTTCCTTCATTGGGCTAAGTAGGTGCAGTATCACGTATCATGATATCTGACATTGTTGAAAATTCTTCAAGAAATCTAGATCTTACCCCGTCACGGTCCTCCTCCTCCAACAGGCGCGCGGATAACTTTGTGCAGTTCGTCTGACTCTACTTCGCCTGCCAACGAAAGGTACATAGAGATAAGTAGGTACTTGTATCTCGATCTTTCATCTCGATCCCCCTTGGAGAAGCGCGCTTACTATCTACCGATGATATACTGTTTACTTGAGTGCTCGAAACCAACGCTTCGAGTGGGGGCCACGGTCAGCTAGCGGAACGTCTCCCCGATGGAATCCATGTATATGTCTTAGATATTCGAATATCCTCTTAATAGTTTACCCCGCAATAGCAACGAACAACAAGCAAAGCTCAAAGTCGAGCTGGTTATTCAACCGCAAGGCAGCAGCGCATGAGGAAGGCTGTAAGCACGATGGCACCATCTGGGTGGATATACGCACACTCCAGCCCTCACTTCGTTATGCAGCACAAGGATACCTAGGCCCGAGGTTGTATACAAACTCCGCCCCCGATTGTCGCCCAAGAAAAGCCTAGATGAATTGGCTATGAAATGTTTCTTACTCTAGCGCCGCACGCGTCCTATCTCTTCAACACTCTCGAATTTGATTAAAAACTGAGGTATTTGATGCACTGATAGTGTAGCTATAGAGCCAGCTGTGTTAATCATGCAAGTCGGAATATAAACTCCAAATATAGCAGAGATCAAGCTCATCTATACATGCAAGTTCCTATCAGTCCAGAAGATATCATACGGATCTTTCTGTATGTCTCATAAGTTTTACTACTATTTATGCATTGCCGCTGATGGAAAATTCTCTAATGCTCTGTGCAGGGGGAAAAGGTACGGCAATGTAAATTACACGTTTGAAGTACCTCTCCGCCGGAAGAGCCGCCAAATAATACATAGGCACCGGCGGTTGCATAATTACATAGCTAGAGTACACTTTCTCCCCTGTGTCGCCGGGTGCCTGGCCCCCGCTTGCAGGTTCAACTCCCGTCGGCTTCTCTACCAATCGTTAATTCGTCACAGCGATCTGTACATGGACGCCGGCCGGCCACAGCCCAGAAACACGGACGAATGACATTGTTTTGTGAACCCACTTCCTCTAAACTGACGCGTCTACATCACATTCCGAATGATTCCCGGTTGTTCAACCTCCTGATCAACCTTATCAGTTTCCCTACATAGCACAGGCACCTGTCAGTTTGCAGGCGCTCTGGGGATGGTGGAACTATGTCTCAGACACACCAAGTGCAGATCGAGCCACCGGTGCGCACTCAAAACTGTTGGGTTCAACCGACGTCAGATTTGTGACAATATCAATGTAGCTGAAAGGCGCGGGAGATGGGAGGGGTGGTGGAACGTTGATTATAACTCCAACTCGTACATTTTACGAAGGGCTGATCAGTGATCTGGCCAGCCTCTCCGGTCATAGTATTCCAGGCTTATTTGGCCGGCCCGGTACTTTGTCTCTGTCAGGGTGCCGCCCGACAACGGTAAAAGCCTCAAAGTTGGAAACACCTGTTATCACGCATAATGAGATGTCCTTGTGACTTTCATCATTTCATGCCAGAATATCCAGTATCATGCTAAAGTTTGAAAAACAAGAGGCATAAGCAGTCCCCATGTATCTCTCTTTGTGATTTTGACGAGCGAAGTTGTTTCTTCAAACCCCAGTACCGAGTGATGGATTGTTCCGGGGTTGAGGTACTCCGAGAACCTGCATTGAGAACCTGCAGACGGCCCCGGCTGAGTTGAATTACAACCCTTGAGGGGTTTCGAGAATAGTAATTTCTGTACCTGAGAGTTATTTTGGCTGCAGTATCATTCTCCTGCATGGTCAGTTTATGCAGTCACGAGATGTCACTGCGGCTGAGGCTTCCCGGACAACTCGGAGACGGCTGCTGCAGCAGGATGGGTTGGATCACTACTGTTGCTGTGGGGTTTGGAGATAATCCGAATACCTGAAATTTTGGCAACAATTACCGTTCTCCAACGGAGGCACTCATAGATGTCGTTGAGGCTTCCCAGGCAACTCAGAGACGATAGCTGCTGCAGGAAGAGCTGAATCACCACAACCCTTGGGAGTTTCGAGATAGCAGACCCGTATCTGAGAGTTATTTTGGCCGCGGTTACCGTGTTCCTACGCTGACAGTGTCCGTATAATCATGAAATATCACTGCGGTTTCCCAGACAATAGCTGCTGCAAGACGAGACGGGATGAAACTGACTTTTGCCTCATCTCACGTTCAACACTACATATACAATCCACCACAGGGATAGTCGTTCCTTATTTCTGTGAAGAGTTCTTTCTCGCGCTGGCGGTTATCAATGTACTGTACAGTCGCGCAACAAAATTAAGTGGACACACGAAGGTCACGACTTTGTCAACAACCATTCAACCAGCACCCAGATGTCATCTCTACCCTGATGAAGCTTATTAACACACTCTAAGATGATACTCCTCCCTTCTCACAGTGTTGAAGCTTTCTGGAGGTTGTTGCTACATTGATTCATGTACCAATTATACATTATGTCCACTTATTTTGTTGCGCGACTGTACATGTTCATCACCCAAATATGGATATCACTCATATGAAATGAAACAGACATGTTTAACACTATTCATATATGACTCGTCATAGGGCTTGTCGTCCCACGTTTTTCCGACCAAGTGTTTCTTTCTCGTCACCGATGTCGACGTCACCTTAAGCACTGTTGATCACTCGTGCTAAAGCCGAGTGATTGATGATTCGAGCCGCTTCCGGCAACGTTATATGCGCCGAGGGCACGACCCATTGCTTTATGACGTATACTATTATTCAGCAAGGTATCGATCCATGCTTTGAGCGTTTTGCACGGACGAAACGATAGTCTCGAGCGTGCTAAATGGCGAATTGAGTTTTTATGCGGCAGGTATAAATAGTATTTTCAAACCGGTACCTTTCTCCCATTCGAAAACAAGCTTCCGCTCGATCAGTTGTAAATAAATATAGTATAGATCTCCGAGGGCCTAACTTCTACCCCCCCATGTCACTCCTCTCCCATCACTCCACCACAACAATGACCGATAGTGTGCCACACCCCTCGACTACATGACCGACTGCGACTCCGACTCCGACTCCCCCTCCCTGCAGCTCCCCCCCTGGCCTTCCTGGATCACTCCTTCCCCTCCCCCCCCTCCCCCTCCACCCTCCTCATCACAATCCCCTTCCCACCACCTCCGCACCCTCACAACCCTCCTTACCCTCCTCCGCCCCACCCACCCCATACAGCTAACCATCGCCCGCACCCACACGCGCACCGACAACATCTGCGAGCTCCTCTCCCGTACCGCCGATGAAGTGGTCACACTCAGCATACGCTACCAACGCCTCCCGCATGCCCCGCGTGCGGTAGTTTACCTCTGCGTCTCCACGCCAGGCATCCCCGGGGACAAGTCGGAGATCTCGATCCACCCGCTGCCACAAGGTGGGGCCGCGGATATGTCACCCACGCACCTCTTTGCCCACCCGTCTGTACCCTTCGAGGAGCACGCCTCCACCCTCCTCCATTGGCTGCGCGCGGGTATCACGCTGGACACAACGCAGCGGAGGGAAAGAATAGATACACTGAATTCATACCTCCTCTTCCGGCTTTCGCCCAAGATGCTGAGTCGCCTGCAGTCGGGGCGGGAGGTGTACGTGCGAGTATTTGAGGAAGTTGAGCGGCGGTGGGATCGGGGGGAAGTGGCGTTTTCGGGCGACACAGCGGGGGAGGGGAAGGAATCGCGGTTGTGGGCTGTGTGTGGGGTTCCCGAGGGCCGCGAGGCGTGGCCGGAGTTGTGGCGGGTTGTGGTGGAACGGAAGGAGATGGAGGCGGTGTATACGGCTGCCACAAGCCGAGACTTCAACCGCTTCCTCCTCCGCCAGCTCAGCACGCTGGAATCGGGACTGGAAACGTTGGCGGGGTATACCACCTCCCCACCTGGCACAGTGCCAGGGGAGTACCTGGAGGCGAGGAAAAAGACACACTTTACGATTCAGATTATTTACAACCTTGTCCACGACCCTGCGCTGGTGCTGCAGACACACATGCGTTTTGTCGACGCTCTCATCCGGCCGTCGTCGAGGAACACACCGCAGTGCTCTTCACTCGACCACGCACCACCGTTCACATATGTTCGCACCCTCGCGGCCGGCTGGAAGGGTGTGTACCGCGAGACGATAACGACTTGGCAGGAAGGGTGTAGACAGTGGCTGGCGCTGTTGTACCGGCCGATTGAGTGTGCGCACCGGTTCCAGGGGATGGGGAGATTTTCTATGATGCGGAAGGTGTTGCCGGGGTGTGATGTTGGGGTTGTGCGCGGGGGGGCTGGGGAGGCTGGGATGGCGCCGTGGGAGGAGGTTGTTGTGAGGGCGATGGAGGGTGGATGGTGGGGGTATGGACGGGCCGAGGCGTGGGGGGCTGTGGAGCGGTTGCGGCGAGAGGCGGAGATGGCGCCGCTGGAAAGCCCGCTGAAGAAGTTGCTGGGGGAGTGGAGGTTTGAGGGAGCGGTGCACCCGCTTTCGTTGATGGCGGGACTGCGTGATGCTGCGAGGGAAAAGGTTGAATGTAGACACTTGCGTAGCCTAAGGAAGTCAAAGACCTCAGAGGTAGTGCCGGTTTGCCCTTATCTACATCGATCACGAACACGCACTCACGCTTGCAGAAACCACACGAAGAAGTCATAGGACCCCACGCAACGGCGGAGTTTTGCCATCTCGACAAAATGATTGGCAGCTCGCACACTCCGTGCGGAGTGTGCAGTAGCATCGCGGAGGGAACGCTGAACACGAGTATAAGCAGCAATACCGTCTCCCCGTGTTGCCTCCCTCCAATCACGTCCGCGGCGCTGCAGACGAGGGTGATTCGAAAGTATGAGAGCGAGCTACGGGAGGCGCTGGTGAATTTCGGTGTTGACCCAGCGTTGAAGTCGCTGCCGTGGTTGGGTGATGCTGATGAGGAGGAAGTGACTGAGGCACTCGTATTGAGTTTATTAGATGCGTGAGGAATTTATGAGATACTATACATATAAAATTTATTCATATATATGATCATAACTATCAACCTAGTAGTGTAAAAGTGCTCTATTCGTCTTTCTACTCTAGAGTCTAGACTCATCTCACTTTATCCTACAACCGTCCCACTTACACCTTCAAAGACCAATGCAACAAAAGGACAAACTTCATTACAAGAACGTGCAAAACCAACGCAAATGCAAGACACCCAATCCCCGTGGAGGAGTAGGAGCTAGAAAAACATAAACAAACATAAACGAACCGAAAAGGACAGAAACGAGTAGATCAGAACGCCATACTTAAAGTTCAATGCTCAACAATGCATAAACCAGAACCAACACCAATTACAAATGTGTAAGCCCCCATGGCCCTATGCATCAATCTATGAGGCATTAGACAATCACACCAGTTCTCTTCCATCCCTTCCAAACTCCATACCACCCCACAACAGCAAGCACGACGCTTCCCGCCATAGCCGCAAAAGAGTATCGGGCACATCTCCATCCATAGCATGCACCAGTCTCACCAGTGCCCGCATCATACTCACCAGCAAAAATACATCCATAAACCACCGCTCCCAGTGCGGGTGTTAAAATAACAATCCCCCAATTCGTTCCAAAGTTCTTGGTTCCCCACACCACGCTCACAATCGTAGGCGCAAGACAGAATACGGCTCCATACCCGGCTCCGATGCTTGATGACACGAGCCAGAACAGCTCAGGATGGGTATGTATCATTCCCGAAGCGACTAGGAAGAAGCCCATAAACATAATAGCGGCGAAGAAGAAGAGTATGTAAATCCGACTGCAGTAGACGCGGCTATGGGCACGTGGGATGGGAGGAAGGTGGTCAGTGGGTGTCGGTGGCGCGAGGTAGTCCGAGACTGACCCAGCCAGGAGACGGGCAACAGTGGACGTTAACGCAATCAGGGAGACCTGCAAGGCCGGATCGACGTTTGGAGGTGGGGAGGAGTCGGAGGTGGCGGGCGTAGGACGGAGAGTTTGGATCAGAGTACCCATCTATATCGATTAGCCAGCAATATAGCAGAGGACGGAATAAATACATTGTTAATGAACGCTTCTCCCGGTCCCGTAACCAGGAAGACACCACCCGCAAACCACCACATGCTCCGGTCGCTGAGGAAAGCCCTAGTGTCGGCGTTGACCCAACTTTTCTCATCATCCTCTTCCTCTTCGAATAGTGAATCCCCCTGATCTCCATTCACTTGCAATCCAACGCTTCCAATCAACCCCACAATCACCAAACCAATAGCAAAGAACGTAAACACCCTCTCCACCTGCAGCCCCTTCTCGTTTGTAAAGATACGACTGACTACCTGCGCCTGCCACAACGAACTCAATCCGAACGCCGCAATTGGCAGCGCCAGCGCCAGCCCCCGCCTCCCCGTAAAATTCTTCGCACAAGTCGTCACTCCCGCAAAATACATCGCACTAGTCCCCATACCAATGAGTCCAAACGCGGCCACCATCACCTTGTAGTCCCAAACTCGTAGATATGTCGCTGCAGCTAGCGCATACCCAGGCCCGAAGAAGATTGTAGACAACAGACTCAACCGACTAGGTCCAAAACGATCGCAGACATATCCAAATACAGGTACTGGTAGGTACATCCCAAGCTCGGTGGCGACTGACACAGCATTAATTTGCATCTGCCGATAACCGAGTTTCTCGTTGAACAGCGGCGCGTAGAGGGAAAAGATCAGGACACTTCCGGCCCAGAGACAGTTGAGAAGCGCTGTAGTGAGGGAAATCTGAGTGGTCCATGATTTTGGGGAGACCCGGGAGAAGACGGGACTTGACGAGCTGGAGCTGGAGCTTGGGTCTGAGTTCTTGCGAGGTAGAAGAGGGGAGGATTCACGGACTTCGGTAATATCGTCGTCCAACATGATGCCTATAATGTAGTGTAGATGGAATCAGATATGAGGAATAGAGATGAGAAGAGGTAGGTGGCAAATGGTTGAGGTACTTGAGTGCTTATGGTGACGGTGTTGGGGCGTTGTCGCGCAAGCCGTGGTGAATCATGGGGATAATCTCGCATGCGCTAACCTCGATCCGATCGCCGAACGGTACCGACAACCACGAGTGTCAATCGAGCGATTTTTAGTCTGCCAGACTACGAGCGACCCATGACCAGCCCGGCAGTAGGGAGGCATTATTAGAACGCAATTAATGCAGAGGGCAAACGTAGGCACGTTAGATACAAAGAGAGGATCGCATAACTCCATCGAAAGGCCGTTACCAAACGGAACATGTAATCAAAACCCGTCGTTGCATCGTAGCCATATATGCATCCGATCATAGAAATCGCAGAAAGAAATATGCAGCCAAAACCAAAAGACACAGCAACAGAATCCCAACGCTCTCTACCCAGCCCATTAAGGCCCATTGCCACCTTCTGCCGCTAGTAAAGAACACTATCAATACCTCTCAATTCGACTCCCTACGTCCCTCTCTCAGCCGACACTTCGTGTCCAACCACTCCCGTTCGAAGTTGCGGATCCACACCCATCAACGTCGGATCAACTCTATCTTTCTCTCCTTCACCATTGCCATTGACTTCATTCTGTTGCCCAGGCTGCTGCGTAGATAATCCGGATGCCATGGGAGCCATGGGAGCCACAGGGGCCATCTGAGCTTGAGGGGCAACTTGTTGCTCTTGCTGTGGCGGTGGTGGAGGGTTTCCTATCGCCATTCCCGAAGTCTGCAGGCCCATATCTACTTGAGGCTGCACACTACTGCCTTGCTCACTTCCTTCCTGGTGGTGGCTTATCTCGGGGGATGCACTAACGTTGCTAATGCCGTGGTACGCAGCCATATCATGACTACTGTCACGGTGTGCGTTACCCAGAGCCGTGACAGCGGCAACGTGTGCTGCATCCTCTTCCGCGCTTGCCTCGACTGCCTTTTTAGCCGCGTTCTTCGCCGCTTGGCCTGGAGCACGGGTCTTGAGTTCACCAGTGACAAATTGAAGATAATATGGAACTTCGATGCCCGATTTAAGAAAGAAGAGTTTAAGGTTGCGAGCTTTGTCTTTAAGTTGGACTTGATTGCGGTCCTTAAGAGCTTCGGATACTGTCCCTCCTGGGCCGAACATAGCGAGAATCTGCGACCAGTGTGGGCCTTTGACACGGTCAAGGCCAGCCATGAGAGCGTTTTCTTCCTCGGTAGTCCAAGGACGGCGTTGTGACGGCAATCCCGCTCGGCGAGCATTAGGAGATGCCTTCGAGGTGGCTGCTAGACGCGCACGTTCGTAGAGGACTTGTGTAGGTTGAGACTGTTGTGGTACCGGTGGCTGGGCCAAGGGCGGTGCACCCATGTATGATGTATTTGGACCGAAGAGTTCATTGTCTAATGCAGCCTCTGCCGCCGACGATTGGCCGGCGTGTGGTGGTGGTGGTGGTGTTTGTGGTTGGTTAGCAGAATGCGCAGCAGTATGGGCCTGAACAATAGCGGCAGCGGCACCGTCCTCAATGCTCATCGGAGCGGGAGGGCTCTGGTGATGACTCATCGGTGGGATAGACTGAGAATGCATGGGGGGCACAATCATATCAGGACGACTTTCAAGTCCGTGGGCCCCATGTGATATTCTTTTTCGTGATTTCCTCGTCTGCTATCGCTCAATATCCGTATCACCAAATGAACGTGGGAGTAGGGAGCACATACCGGTTGTGCAACGATTGTCTCATGGTTCTTGCTGACATACCAGTTGACCTCCTTCAGAAATTCTTGCCAAACGTACTTCTCACTAAGATTAACGTCGTCAACCATATGCTTGAGATGTTGTCTCCTGTGTTGCAAGCGCCCCACAAAATCTTGCTCGCTGGGCGTCAGCTGTTTCGCTCCTGGGCGACGAGCTAGGAGAATCTGAGCCATATTGTCTGGAAAAAGATCTTCAAGAATTTCTTCCTTGCTTCTTTCATTCGTAGACATAGCAGAGATATAAGCTTGAGTCTTCAAGTCGAGATAAAGTGAACCCTGAGACTTAAGCAGTCTTCCGCCATCCGGTACGAAAGTATCCAAGAAATGCTCGTTAAGATGAAAGAATCCCACTTCCTGAGATCCGAAAACAGAGGATACAAATGTGGCAAGATTAACTTTGCGAATGGTACAACGCTGGTCAGGAGTATCGAGCTTCAGCTCGTCTGCCGAAAGAAACGCCTCATGTGTGTAAAGTTTTTTTGTCTGGTCAAAGAGTGATTTCATAGTGTTGTAAGCCTGCCCTTGGTCGGAATCTGGCTGGGTGACGATATTAAGGGTATCGGTGTAGGGCCCTTTCCCAAGGGTCTGGAGGATTTGACTCGACTGACATCATTAGCGCTATCATCGCATCAAGAGGGAGGTAGACATACCAGATTGTCCAAGATCGGTAAGCTGTGAATCCTGAGGTTCTGGTTCGCATCCCAAAGTGCATAAGAATTGTCCATGAGATTCAACCATGGATTCGCCGATGCCGCCATCATCGCATTCAATTGTTCCTGTTCCTGTTGGTCTGGGTCTACCTCATCGTCGTCGACTTCAAAATCGGGATCATTTTCGTCATCATCGTCATAGTGAAGCGCGCTCTCGTCCTCATGTTGCTGGTGGTGGTGCTGTGGCATTGAATGTTCAAGGTGCTGCTGCTGCGTCTGCTGGTAGACAGTGGCTGCCATATGTGCCTGGAGTTGATCATGAACCTCCTGCTCTTCTGGCGACATCCCTAGAGGCGCCGGTTCCAAATCGAGATGCTGTCGTTTGTTTGCATCGTTAGTCTGTGCGTGAGCAGACTGCTCTGCCGGTCTTTTGCCCCACTGGTTGGTGCTGGTAGCGGCATTATTGGTCGCATCGGGTTGATGAGAATTATAGTTCTGGTTGAAGGCGACGATGGAAGATAAATTTTCGACTGAAGTTACGTCTTGGTGAAGTTGACCTTCACCACTCATCGTTAGCACCGTCATTGCAATTCGGATTTGGCAACCGAGGCTTCATCTAATGCAACAGGCGACAGGGTCGCTTACTTCGGGAGTCGGAGTGCTGCAGCTGTTGCGGAGTCGAATCGCTGGTATGAGCACCCGGCTCATGTTGGTTGTTTGCTGTCGAAGCCATCGCGGCGGCAGTTGGGGTTGAAGGGATGGAGATGGAGACCTAAAGCAAAAGCCCCAACCCGATGCCCTTAGGAAGATTCTGGACGCCAAGACATGCGGCTAAGTCTGCATCGTTCCACCCCACCTCAATTCCAATTGTCTCTCTAAAAATGAAATGTAACTTGCCTGAGAGTTTGCTTGAAATTTTATATATAGAGTTCATACTATCACCCGGTGTTGAACGGAATTTTCTACATTAAACATGTAAGCGGACAACGGAACATCCGTGATGAGGCTCTTCGGAAAGAAACGGCACGGCTCTTCAATCTGGTCAAATTGCAACTCATCGAACGATGACATTTCATTTCGAAAACATCACACAAGCAGCATTCTCATGACATCAATTTCATCGGCCCCTACAAAACGGACTATAAAATGGATAGATTGGGGGATAGGGCGATCCTCCTCGAATGCCGCTCGATCTAAGCTTACCCTTGCATTGACGATGATGCAGCCTGGACTGCCTGCAGGAATTTTGGAGAAGCCGATCTACCGGACTTTGGGGGAAAATAGTGGGAGGGTGTGGCCAATTTTGAGGTTCCACTCCATGAGACCTAAGGTGCGACTCCATACCATCGATATGGTTCTCTGCGACCAACCCACATCCACAGATGCCTTACATTACTCACACTCCCCGTCCGACCCCAAATCATTCCCTACATTGCTACGCCAGAAACTCCGAGGCCACTCAACCTTGCTGGCAAAACGGGCTAGTCCTTCTTGAGGGCAGACAAATAAAGGTACTCAGTAGGCGATGTCTGGGAAGATGCCCGAATTGACTACATTATCCTACTGAGTATTGATCAATATGGAAGAGACCCACTATTTACCGCCTTCGAATACCCTTACTCGGTCAAATCAAGAAGGTGTATGTATGTTGGAGGTGATGCGGTAGCAGGGGCGGGATATTGGCAACCGCTGTTACACGCCACACGGAAGCGGTATCTTCACACGCCCTCCGAAGGACGATACACTATATGAAGCCGATGCTCAAGAAATTTCCTGACGCAAAAGTTTTCCGAAAAGAACATTCAAGAAAATTTCGTCCTCATTCACAAACTCAAAAGTAGCAAGGAAAGGGGAATCAATATACTTGTACAAAATGGTGAACTGTTGTCTCAGGCTTGGCCCTTACTTCCTAAAAACACAGATTCACAGATTATCACCGGGACTTATCCGAATTTCGACATCTCGTTTGCTGGAGCTTGGTCCCGTCCGTTCTCGGAAAACTCCTGGGGCGAATCCTGGGGTGTCCTGCTGACCATCCCTACACCGACTGTCCCAACCATTTACAAGCCTTAGGCTACGGCGCTGATTCTGAACTACATTAACACCAACCGCCGTTTCCGAGATCCGACAAGGAATTCCTGGGTTGGTATTATATGAAGCAGATGCATTCAACTTGGTGGACTTCAACTACGAGGAAAAACCGCCTGGGGTGGGAATATTCGATTCATGGACTCTCGGAGTTATATCTACTGAGACCTCGGGTCCGATGACAGGGTAATAGCGGTCTTTATCACGAGATGAAATTGAGCACTTCCTTCGACGCGGCCATCTCTCCGAGGATAATCGTCGCTGACTACACTACACTGGACTGACGGGAGCGTATTACCGTACCAGGAGAGAAGTGTTCCCGTCATGTAGTTGTCGGGAGTTGGCTCGGCGGGTGTGGGATTCGGTATTTGTGACAAAGAGAAACAAGGGATGGAAGCATCACGCCGCCCCGGCCAAGTGTGTCACCGAAACTCACCAACATATCCTCCACGGGTATTCTCGCCTCTGAGTGTTAGGTTCTCATGAGCTGTGGGCATTCCGCTAGGATGATCGCTTGCCACTAAAGCCCGCCGTTCATAAACTCACCTACCACTAGCTATAGATCCCCTAACCATCAGACCCATCAATCAGTCCACCCCAAAGCAAACATAAAATCATCACGGACATTAAAGAGAATGTCGTAACTAATGAGAGAATTAGCAATTACTATAGTACATACTTATATGCCAGTTATCATGCTTCTCTATCAGTCTCCCTGTTATCACTTTCAACTATTCGTGCCCTTTAATTCGGAGAAATTGACTATGTGATGAACCAACATGACCTGTACATACCAGGAAGGACATTGGAGGGCTCGAGGATGTGGGAAGAGGTCGGAATATCGGGAGGGTCAGGTGTGAGTGACGGTAGATGACACATCAACATACACTGACGTACAAGGCTGGGGACAAAAATGATGGTTACTTTTCTAGCGTAGCAACGGGCGCAACACATCAACCACAACCTCATGCCTACCACACACATACGAAGAAAGTGCTTTCGATCAAACTTTTATTCTATGTGGCCTCTCGTCGAAATCAAAAGTCTCCGGACACCCCATTATAGGTAATAATCCGGGATATTTTGTACGAGGGCCAACCGCGTTTGGTTACAATGTGGTTGGATATGGAAATTCTGCACTGACCGATTTCGTTTTATGATGAACCATCTAATCTAATCAATCTAACGCTGTTCGGAGACTTTTGATATCGACGAGTATATTTTATTATATATACATGCACTGTACTCTTTCGCTTTGGAGTGGTAGATATGGCGGTTGTTAGTTAAGGTGTCGAGCCCGTTGCTACGCGAGAAATCTGACCATCATTTTTGTCCCCAGACTCGTACAAGTCACGCCTAAAAAGTGACGAGACGCGCGAACGGATTTTGGAAAGTCATCCGCCGATCCTACACCAAACCCGCTGGCGCGTCTCATCACTTTTTGGGCGCGACTATACACCATAGAATTACGTATATGAATGATATGGCACTTTATAGTATACCGTTTTTTGCGCTTCGCACGCGACATAATTAATCACTTACCAACCGAAAACAATCATGGCTAGCGCCAGCGAAAAAATCCGTATGACAGACTACCCATAAACGGTCCCCAACGAAGGGCAGGAGTGCGGTTGAACTAAGTAGGTGATTATTGAGTTCATTCTTTCTGATGACGGTGGTAGGTCCGAATACAAGAGGAGCATGGAGTGTAGGCAGCAGGAATGCACCAGCATTGGTCTCAGGCGTAAATTTGGATGCGAAGCTTGGAATGACCGTAAGCCAAATAAGCCGAATGTCATGCTGGCATATCAAAAATTAATTTTGTTCGGCCATGCAATTATGTTGCTTTGGCAATGGATGAAATTGTTGGATCGCTGGAACCCGTGAACCTGCACGCGTTGTTGATGCAGTACCTATTATCGATGTTGCTGCGAGAAGGTTTGGATGCCTGTGTGTGGATCTGCCTATGAGGGTGGTATTGGTTCGTTGCTGCAGTGCCAGATCTTGGGGGTCAAGGTGCTAGGACGGAAGGGCGTTATTGTTCAGGCTTCTATCAACAACACAATCACAGCCCAACAACCCTAGTCCCATCAAGTTTATGGGAAGTCTAAGTTACATGAAGATATCTAATCTTTGTAGACTCATGGCCTTAGATGCTAGACAAACATCAACATCATAAAAGTCTTCTAACATTTTGAGTGATGTTCAATGACTTGTGAACTTCACGCCGGGCACCAAAGCCTGCGCGCGAGTTATCGCTGATGATCCAACACGCAACGACCGTGTCACAACGAAGCCCCCTAGTTTCGAAAGGTTATTCATTTGTTGGCCTCCGAATGAGAGTGGTATGCTAGAGTACAATGTATCCCGCTCAACCTCCTACTTCCAAACAGCACTCGAATTATCATAACGATGTCGTCTCCCTCTAATTACACTATACCGTAAACGCCCGCAGCACGTCACCCCGAATCCCATCTGCAAATAAACCGGTGGCTCTACGTTTCTCACCTTTCTCTGCGGAAGAAATCGAAGCCATGAAATTATGCCGCATTCTTAGGGAACGTTGATGCGCTACCTGCCAGAGGATCAAAGTCATCACAGTGATTGGTATGGCGACGGACCAGAAGATGCCGAAAGTCTTTGAGAGGCCATTAACGATGCCCTTGCTCTGCTCACCGAACGACTCGACGCCAAAGATCGTCTGTACATATGCAGTTCAGCACTACACCCTAGAAGTTAGAGTAGGGAAGAAAACCACTCACTGCGACGGTATTTGTCGGAAGGAAAATAAGTGTGACAATGGCTATTGTACGCATGGAGATGCTATCTCCTTGAAGCATGATACTGTCCATTTGATTGTGTAGTTGAAAAGACTAAAATATTGTTAATATGTATACCGATTCTGCCTCAAGCGTGCTATATCTCACCAAGTTCACAGTGTTATTCATTCGCTTCTCCAGCGATCTCAGCCGTAGATTAGTGGATTGGAACAACCCCATGATATAGTGCAAATTTGATTCTGTCTCCCGCCTCACGAAGTTCTCAAGCACACTCTTCGAATTGTCATCCTTCGATGAGGTGGAAATGTCTTGAGCTGAGCCTTGGATACGGTTGAGAGCACGTACAATGGTATCCAAGTTGGCGGTATGTTCTTCACCTGATAACAATTTCTGATGTGCACTTTGCATGCATTTGATGGTCTGAATAGCGGCCTCTGAGCTCTCCAATAAATGGATGACGTGCTTTGCCACGTTGTGCAAGCGAACAAAATCAAGCTGCGCATGCTTCATCTTGATAATCTTTTCATGCTGTTGGCTCGCATCTTGGTAGGTATCCTATTAATACACATCAGCCGCAGATACATATTGCTGTGTTTCCAGCTGGCGCATACCTTCTCAATGCCTCTAAAAACTTTCAACAGCTCCCACACGGTGGAATCCATTGTGAAAAAGAGCTCATCCAGTATGACGGCGTGCAGTACATACGGATCACGGATGGCTGCATTGGCATTTTCAGGGCTTGAGAGGAAGTTCTGCAGCCGCTTTTCTACCTCCAATATTGACTGATCGCCAAAAAATAGGAGGACAAGCCTTCCATTCTGCCGGTCCCAGCTTGTGAAACATCCACCCATAATCCAGCTGTAGTCTTCTGCATTTGATGGGCCCATAATCTCGAGCTCGGTATCGTTGGTTTCAATGGATTCCTCGTTGTTATCCTGACTATTGCGTGAACTAGGGCGTTTCCAAACAGTGAACGGCATTTGGTCTCTGATGAGATCGAAGAATCGAGAGAATCTCATGACCGATTTGAATTGTTTAAGCAATCGACGAGCGAAAGGAACAACAGTTACCGCTGATTCCGCATTGGCTGGGTCATCACTACAAGACGGCCAGGGAGCAATGTCTCGAGCCCCGCCACCTCGTGGGTCATCGCGCGTCCTGACATTCTTGCAAAGGTAGTGGAACCAGCTATCTAACAAAAGTAAGTAGCTGAAATTATCTGTTAAAAGGGGCTGTCGCCTTACCGTATCGGTGGTCTAGCGACTCCCGTACGCCGAACGAATGCGCAACGCCTTGGACTCTTTCTGACAAAAACGAGCTCGGAATGTTGTAGAATTGGATTAGACGATGGAGGCCATTCAATCTATAGGTATCGTCATCATCGTCTGGCTCGTCACTGGTATGGAATCTAGATCTCATAATGGGTCATGATTCTGATTAACGCAACATCATGGTAAGGGCTGGGACTAACATCATACGAAGTGGAGGGGTCACGACTTCTGGGCTAGGTACGCTAGTTACACTCAATATTGACTTTTGTATAGACTCTACTAGTATTTTTTGATCTATTGCTTGTATTAGACGCTCATGCTCACTCATAGGATATGTGGCGAGGAACTTGCCAGATTTCATATCTAAATCCAAAATATCAATAACCCTGACCGTATCATGGACTAAAAGCTCCGGATTGACGCCTTCAACGAGCTGATAGTACCCTCTCCGACGCGACTCGCTCTCAAGGAATCCAAGATGGCCGCTGGTTGTGGTATGGGCTGACATCTTGCAATGTCCAGTTCTTTGGGGAGAAAAAAGCGCTCCAACGTACGCACGGCTGTGGAAAAAGAAGCAGACCTCTCAACTCCTTTCGTGATTTGGTTGAGTGAGGATGGCACATGCCACCTAGCTCGCATGCCAGCCCTTCATACCACACCCAGGGAGAGGCTAGTCGATTTACTTGTCGGTGTTACCCTAAGATTCACACCCCGAACTCATCACCGAAACACCGAAAATCAAAAAAGAAGTTTTCGGTCACAGATAATAGCTACTTTGGGAGTCTACCTGCACTTGACCAAAATTGATTGTAGGTGGTGGAGGTGCTGGCCGATGCATCACAGGGTAGTAGGCAGTTGCATCACTCGGTGGTAGGCCGAACCCTTATGACATCGGGGGATATGCTGGAGTACCTCTACCACACACAAACGATTTCGGTCAAGTGCAGGCAGACTACTAGAGTAGTTACCATCTACATAGGCTGTGACCTTCTTTTTTGATTTTCGGTGTTGAGTTCGGGTGTTCAACCCTCGGAGTTGCACCGTCAAAACTGATCACCTATTCGGGGATGTAAATCGTCCAGCCCCGCCTGGATCGGGCGGGGGCTGGTACACGAGTTAACATGTCCGGGGCGTCTCTTCCCCATCATGAAAATGGTTGAAATGTGCAGCGATAATAACACATCGAGAACACACAGCCCGTTTACTTAGGTCTTTCCAACACGCTCACGATCTATGTGCGATTGCTTTTTTTTCAGCTCAGCTATTCACTTGACAAGACCACCAACATACTGAGTGTGTATGCAGTTGCAAAAGTCGCAATCCATTGGAAGAGCACGCCTTTCAGCTCTGAGTGTGCGGCTGATTGTACAACTACTCCGAATCTCGCATGCGAACGCTCCCTACGTCTCGTCTTAAATTTGCGAGTAACAGGTGTATATAAACATCGTCTAAAACTCTGCCTCTCCATCCGCCTCCTTATCCGCCTTCCATCTGCCTTTCTTCACTAACTAGCATTTATTTTACAATGGTTCAAGACCACGCCTCCTTTACAGATTAACTTACTGACCTACGCTTAGTCTTCAAACGACAAAGGGGAACGACCACACGGCGCTGGCTATATTCCGGAAGAAGCCACGGTACGTTGACAGGTATACTTCTCAATCTGTGTAGTCCACTGATACGGCTTCTAGTATACATATAATGTACCGAAAAAGCCCACATCCGCACCGCGCGTAAAGGCGAAGAAAAAGGTCGTTCCCGAGGCTCCGGTTGAAGGTTCAGAGAGGAACAATAATCAGGGGACTGGTTGTAGGCTGAGTTAGAGTTGAATAATGTGATTACAAACTGTAGGGTTAGGGTTTTAGTTATTTGTACTGCGCGCATGCGCACAAGTATCTTAATCACGATTAGACGAAAAGAAGCATTTTTGGCCATAGTGAATGTCCAGGCCTCTTTTGATTGAATGCTAGAAATAAATGTAATTGGTGGATCTCATAGGATGCATGCCATCCCTGTTCTCTCGTGGACTTGTGTACGGCAGATTCCAGATCCTCAGTACTCGGGGTAGGGAAAAAGAAGTGGACATCCCATTTCTGGCTAGCTACCGCCATAAGGGGGAATTATTAAGGACACCATATACATCTTTAGTAAAGCATGCCTCAGTACTTACTATAAACAGTAGATTTGCTGTGCACGGACATCTGTGTTAGCCTCTGACCCCCAGCCATAACCCATCCTCCCATCAAATTCAATTCCAGATTTGGGATGTCCCACTTCTTTTTCCCTACCCCGAGTACAGTAGGATATCGTCAAAATATCCCGCTATTGGGCAGTGGGGGTTCCGGCAATCTGGTCGTAACATTCTCTTTCCTCTTTCTGAACTGGTAAGATCCCGGCAACCCGGGCTGAACTTTTGAACTTTAAAGCACAATTAGTGGAGTGATAACGTTACACTTGGGAAGCCACCAGGAGAAAAAGCTTATCTCGTCCCCAGCCTCTTCCTTCTCCCACGTGCACAAGTACACTTCATATGGATAAACGAGGTATGACCGTACGGGTGGCAAACTGAATACGAGACAACATATCAGTAACACTTTGCTAGGTTAATTGCATGAAGCCTCTTTTATTTTCTCTTTTACTTCATTTTTTTGGCGGAGGAGCACGGCGTTTATGCAGTTGGAGAAGGGGCTGAGAGGAACAAACTTGGTGGTGGTGATCTGTACGAACAAAACGGAGTGAGAAGTACCTCCAAGGGCATTTTCATGAATGTGCGATTTTGGAAGTTCTGTGCGTTCCTTCAAAATAGACGCTGGTTTGTCAACATACCAATTTTGGCAACATAGAAGGAGCTTCCTAAACAGACAAATTGACCCTTTTGTTGGCTCTAAACAGACCCTGAAGCTGAATCTGTGCCCCCAATTGCCATTGAGTAATCCCTCTATTGCTCAAGCTGGCGCCCTCAGTTTTATGTAAAGCTTAAGGCCTTAATGAGCGAAAGCGCGCTCTGCTCAGATTGAACACTTTCGTATAACTAATGTCACATTTCGTAAGGGATAAGAGTGCTCGCCAAAACTGGCACATATGTACAACGGAGCCGTTTAAGAGAGCTTCCATCTCCGTTTGTACTGGTTTTAGCCGGTAGTAAGACTGATGGTACTGAGTGCACGCCAGAGTACAAGTTTGACGTTGTAGATGGGTTAGGTTTTCCATTTCCCTGCAGCATTGCACTTGCACCTGGAACAAGACACTTGAACTCTAAATGGGACCCTTGGCCAGTCAGGGGCAAATTATGTGCTCCATCACGTCTACATACTCTCTGCGGGCGCGACATTTGCAGGTCGGTTACAAAAAGAAGCCTGAGCTGATAACTCGAAGCCTTGCGGAACTTACCGCCAACTCGCAACAACTCATGGCTGCAGATCAGCATCGCTTGCGCCGTGTTACAACCAACTGCAGACATCGATTACTTATTATAATATTTTGGGTGCTAGATCGGATATCCCACGGCTGTATTGGTATCAACAGGATGAACTTACTGATATCTCATCCACCAACATTTCGATCGCCATCTACCAACAACCGAAACTATCACCGTCGTATTTTCACTCCCTCCTTGTTGGGACACCAGCCCCGGTTCCAGTCGTCTAGCACCAGCTGAAGTGAATGAGATGATCTTTGGCAATTTTTACCGAGTATTACATGTTTTTGATCGGCAGAAAGTTGGTCTCAGGTACCACATGGTGCTCAGTAGATCCGAAAACCGAAGGAGAGGTACATCAAACCTAGTGTTGGGAACAGTTGTTTATGCTCCATGGCTTACATCCTATCAGAGCTCTAGACCACGAATCACCAGGAAATTCAGCCAAAATGCCCATGGAAAGTATTCCAGTTTGTATATAAGAACGTTGTTGAACATACTATCAAACACAAACACACCTGCACCGCAATGGCCACCATCGCAACTGCCCGGGGCACTACAGTCCAGACAGTGAAACCGAATAATCCTACGGTATCACGACACATACCTTACTTAGCAACATATTTGATATTGCGCATAATCCAGACCTGCTTTGCTATCACGGTTATAGGGCTAAGCGCAAATCTCCTCGCGATTGACGCCAAAAATCATGGCCATTATGCATCTGGCCAATTCCTTGGCTTATCTACCCGGTCTACTCCATTACTGAGCGTTAAACATGGGTTTAAACTTAGTGCTCCTCTCGCTATGTTGCTCCTTGGAGTTAGTCTATTAACACGGCACTCTAATTTCAACTACATGGCTAACGAAACTCGTAGGCAATCTTCACATTCCTAGCCTGCGTTCTTGAATTAGTATTGCTATGTTCTTCCCTTGGGACTGCCACCAAACTCATAGGTGTCAACAAATCCATAATTTACTTTGTTTTTGTTGCAGTTGACATCGCAATGATCTTTATCTTGATCATTGGTGTAACCCTTATCGGAAAATACATCACTTTTCAACAGTGGTGGAGGAACTCATTTGGTCCTAAACCGCCGTTTGTGTCGTTCAACAAAGGCTGTTTTGTACTGGGCTTTCTCATGATGTGGGTGTACCCAGTCCATGTTTCATGCGTATGCGGCTAATTTATATGGTTCAAGATTATCATTCGCTATGACAGCTATAATTGCGTGCATGGTAGCTGTTTACACCAGGCGGAAGGAAAAGATGGAAGCTTCGGGAGCACAGCTCGAGCACGGCCCTGGGAACAACTTGGTTTGTCCCACCTTGCGTAGTGACACTTTTACAATTTCATTAACCTTCCGACTGGAATATAGAGAGATGGTGAAATACCGATCGAGGACGAGCCCGCACGCGAGTCTATGAACGATGATATGAGCGAAGCCGAAATTGTAAGAGAGGAGGAACAAAGGGAGCTTGCTGTTCGCTATGTTAGTTCCATAATTTCATGATTGTAATAACGTTAAGCCATGCTAATGATCCTAAATATAGTTTCTCTCCGATGTCATTTCAATAGGCCCAAAGAACGCCAGGACGAAGCAACTAGGTTACTATAATGTAATCGGTGGAGGTTTTTCCAAACCAGCAACAGGAGGGACACTTAGTCTGGCCCGTCATAGGGATGCAATGGGACGCGTTGAGTGGTTCTGTATTCCCGATTCCTACATAGATGCTAGTACCGGCCGTGTGGAGGAACTCAGCGTCCAAGCCAACGATGCGGTTTATAATAGCACGCTTACTCGACACACCTGGCGCCGAACCTTTATACGGCCCATGGGAGCTTATGCATTGCGCGCCGCAAATTGGCCATTTTCGGGTGTCTCGGCTAATAGAGGACTATGGAACGAGAAAGATGGCATTTTTATTGCCCTCCGATGGATCCCAGCCTGTCTCATAGCCTCTTTCTGTCTCCCATTTGCTAGAACAGAGGCGAATATCCGTCCAGACGGCAAATACAGGGATTTTCCGTATCGCTATTGGACTTATCCTCATGCCTCAAGAAATCCGAAAGAAGACTCCCTTCCCGCACACTTTCAAGACGAAGAAGAAGAAGAAGAAGGCTTAGGCCACTTTTACTCCGAAGCGAAGCACGAACGTATCTTACGACCAAGACTGTTATGTCACCTCAAAAACCCAAAATCCAAAGATTTGCACGGTATTGCCTACGTGTCTTCCGATGAAGACGAGGGTCTTCCAGAAGAAAGACGCGGTGTTCCATATGTATTTGTTGCTTACACCGCAGACCAGTTTTCTAACAGGAGCAAAGAGGACTTGAAAGCATTGTCGACAATTGCGGAGATAGCCACAAGAGATGCGGGGCTTGAGGCTTATTGGATTGCAGCTTCGTGTTTCGCTGAGGAATATCAAAGAGAAGATGTCTACAGAATCAGCGATGTCATCCGTGGCGCACATTCCGTTGTTATCGTTCTTGGACAACCATGCAATTCTAGGGCACAGGCGGAATTAGGAGCTTTAGAAGAAAAGCCAAAGGACAAATCCGCTGAAGAGCTCCTGCAGGACTGGGGAAGGCGAATGTGGACGTTTCCAGAAGCATTGCTATGTCCGTCTGACAAGATTAAGATCTATCTACGTTCCGGAAACGCGGTAGCTCATGTGGATACGATTTCAAAACAAGATTTCCCAGGACGAGCATGGCATGACAAACTGATTTCGAGACAACTTATGGACCATTTCCTTGGGAGTTTGACACTCAGCCGACTAGAAATCGTGGTTATAGCTCTCGAGTGTTTGCGCGGCCGGAAAACAACATTAACTAAGGAGACAATGGACGGCGAATTAACCTACGTGTTAATGGGACTTCTACGGCGCCGTCCGAAACCCAACAAAGATGACTCCGCATTTCAGGCTTTCGCAAAACTTTCCCTCTCAAACGATAGTGATAGATACTTAGAGCGGTTGATCTGCGTACAACCGACAGGTACCGCGAATAGAGAAAGGACGGGCAACGAATTACTTACAGCCAGAGATGTCTGGGGCTGCTGCTTATGGGATATATATCCTCTGTGCCAGGTGGCAGCTATTGGCCACGGTGATAGTGTGATTCTAGATGGTTGCTCTGGAGCGGCAATTAAATGGGATAGATTCGAGAGTGCACCTCGGATCCGCGGATATTCTTATCGCAGATTCTTCATAAAACTCTGGCTAAGGCTTTGCCCAATTCTCTTCGCCGCTGGCGTTTTACTTACGGCATACCTCGACGCCGCTTTAGGGGGTGTATTACTAGCGATCACCTCTCTCACAATCTTCTTCTATCCGATTCTGATAATAAGGGCACACAGTGGTAAGGTGTGGGATACGCAAGCGGAGCTTTTTGGTTTTGAGGGATATGTAGACATTCGTACTATCGAGTGTCTCATATGGGGCTTCGAGGATGGGCGGTTGGACTGGAGCATATGCGGCAGTTCTTTGTCAAGACATTCGTTCAATGCGGACAACGAGTGCATCGGCAGAGATCCCACGGACGACCCACTCGTCAAGGCGCGTGTTAAACTGCATGAAAAGGGTCAAATGCAACACAAGAGAATTTTCACAATTGTTGACACAAAAACCATGCAAGTGTCACTGATTGAAGCTGTGCATCCCCCAGTCCTGGCGCTAGCATGTGGGAAAGAAGGGGGTATGGTTCGGTAAGTTTTCGACGCCCATTGTCAGGTGCGCCTCTCAATTTTAGCTAACCAGAGCATTTACAGTTCCGTTCTCTGCTCGTTCGATTATAAGACCAACACTGTTTACCGCGAAGCGGTGCTGAGAATGGAGTCTCGCGTGCTCAGCAAAATGAATCATATCGGACGCATCTGTTTTGGAGTAAGTCGACCAACCCCCGACCCCAGGCCGAGTCCTACTATCCCCGGCGGAATCCCCACGATGCCCCCAATTCCCAGAAACCCCAGGGCTCTCGACACGCCCAGCACCCCCGCTACCACCTACTCATGGGAGGCCATGGGAAGAGCTATCAAGTCGGGCTTCTCGAAGTGTATCAGCAGCCTTACCCCAGAAACATCCTCCGGAATCGAGAATGAGAATGTCAGGTAGCAGTCGCACACATCGGCGGGGCCTTACTAGGCGCTGTCCTTCAATGAGGTTTACATTTGGGGGAAATGGTTTTATGATTCTTTCAGTTGGGTTGTCGATATATAGGAATGCTCGGTATGTCTTGACGAAGCTTGGATGACGATAATTACGCCCTGTCTAATCAAAGGGATTGATAATAATATGCTTTTAATTTTGGATGCTTTTATGTAATGCAGATTAATACTAATATATTTGTTGATGTACTGAGACTACTTCCAATATGATCTTTATACACCTGGTTCGCAATACCTTTTGATGAATCACGACGCATGTGTGGTGAATGAGAGGAAACATCACCCGTGAATCAAACCCTTAAACTCGCGAGCTTTCAATAATAAAGTTAAAGCTACCACACGGTACACGCCTTCGTTTCGGTTCCCCATTACATCATCGTTGTAGTATTCCGCGGCAGCACGAGCTCACGAATTACAATGTCTGAATTCCCAATCCAGTCTCTAGGTCATGAATGGCGTGGTTTCTGCCCACCCCTTTATAAACCTGCCCGCATCTTCTCCACCGCTGCACTCTAGATAATGCGCAATGAAATTCCTCCGCCTCCACCCCCGAGTCACAGCTCCCACTACCTCCTACCACCTCCTCCGCGTGCACTCCTTCTTCAGATCAGTGGCAACCATCACTTCCCCCTCCGGCGGCTACACGATCAGCGAAGTAGTATCCGAAGACCACCGCGAGCTCGAGGCCTACAGCCACAAAATGCTGGGCACGCACGACAGCGACACCAAGGAGCGGTACAAGAACCAGTTCTCGTGGCTCCTCGCAAAGCACGCAGTCGGCGAGGAAATCGTGCTCTATCCCGCCTACGAGAAGTACCTGGGCTCCTTTGGGAAAGAGGCGGCCGATAGGGACCGGCTGAACTATCACCAGACTAAAGAGCTCCTCGAGTACTTCCAACGGCTGTATCCCGATTCGTACGAATTCGGTCCGAAGCTCAGAGAACTGATGGTAGGGTTGCGGAAACACATTAGGGCGACGGAAGATAATGAACTGCCGAGATTGGAGAAGGCTTTGAAGGAACGCGAGCATGAGGAGGGAGAGAACGCTGCGATCGAACTGGCAAAGAGTTTTCGAAGGACTCAGATGTTTATTCCCACGCGGGCGCATCCGTGGATGCCGAACAAGCCGCCATTTGAAACTGTGGTGGGATTTTTGAGTACGCCCATCGATCAGCTGGGAGATATGTTCAGGAAATTTCCGGAGGAAGCAGATCTGGAAAGGACGGAAGAGGAGTATATGAGGAGTCAGGAGCACAAAGGGAGATGATTGGTTGGGAATGGAGATGGTGTTCGGATCAATAGCGATGGTGAATCGAACAATGATGATTTCAACGCCTGTGGCGGTGGGTGCTAAATTTCAGAAGGCTTGTCGTTGTGACAAGATTCATTCGCTCTTAGGCCGTGGGATTCACGAGCCGTTTTTTATCAAATGAGGTCTAGTTTTGCCTGTGCTTCACGAGAATGTCAGAGCATTCCCGACTGAGTTCATTGGGTTCTTCTAGTTTATTATGACTCGGTTGTGGTTGCCAGTGCTCAATTCCACAAGTTTTGAATTAAACTAGTTCTCCTTGTCATCCCCCTACTGCTGGTGTGAAGGTACAGTACAGACTGGTCACACACACCTCCGATAACACCTCCCTCCGCCAGGTTTTGCCAAGCTTTTCCCCTCGCGGGGCAAAGCGGGGTTTTACTTTGGCTTCATCACCGACTTTGTGTGTGTCCGCTTGTCCTGTACCGCTTCTCTAGGTGCAGGATGGGTGTATTCTAGTCTA
>Ga0307515_10001717_pt1 | contig 48771 bp, 30 predicted proteins | sample 17_EM_MG_FD_194513 | JGI IMG/M metagenome (GOLD analysis project Ga0307515, IMG submission 194513) | Populus trichocarpa ectomycorrhiza microbial communities from riparian zone in the Pacific Northwest, United States - 17_EM | ecosystem: Host-associated > Plants > Roots > Unclassified | place... | reverse complement strand
ATGAATTGGATTGGTCTGCATTAGCCAGGCCCTGCGCCTTTTGTTTTTCTTCAAGATATGCCGTAACCGTAAAAACATTGTTCGAAAAGTGTTCCATCAGCATAATGCGGGACATCATCCACTGAACCAATTTATCAGCCTTGGCCGCTTTGGTTTCTTTATCGTTCGCCAGGCCCATAAGTGTGGGTATTTGCTGATGCAGGTTTTCTGTAGCGGCCGTCAGCTTATCCTTAAAGTAAGCGGCAGCCTTTTGAATCCGTTCGGGCTGATAATTGGCCAGTTGTGGGGCAAGCCTTTCGGCCACGTTAAAAACATCTTTCTCTATATCAGGTACCGATTCTTCAAACCCGGTAATCCTGTTTTGTAAACCACTGAAATTAAACAACTCGGCAAGCAACGATTGACGGTAAAGCTCCCGGTCGCGCTCCAACCTGCCCGCATCAGGTTTAAGGGGTTTTGCCTGCTCGTTAAAGTGGGCAACAGCCGGGTCGCCGATAATATTATGGGCAGCAATAGGGTTACGCAGTACCATACCCGATAAACTTCGGCAACGGCTTAGCGCTACGTAAGCCTGCCCGTGGGCAAATGCCTCACTTACATCAATAATCGCTTTATCAAAGCTTAACCCCTGACTTTTATGAATGGTGATAGACCAGGCCAGCTTTAAGGGAATCTGGGCAAAGCTGCCCGCATTGGTCTCGCTGATCTGCTGATCCTCCAACTGGTACTTAACGTTAGTCCACTCCAGGGCTTGTACAGCAATTTCGCGATCTTCCTGCCCGCAGCGCACAAATACGGTATCGGGTTCTATCCGGGTTATCACCCCTATTTTGCCATTATAAAAAAGCTTTTCGGCCGAGCTATCGTTTTTTACAAACATCACCTGGGCACCTATTTTAAGCTTCAGGCTGGTTTCTGTGGGATAAGCATCTTTAGGGAATTCGCCCCGGATAGTGGCCGTAAATTCAAACTCCTGCCCTTCTAATGCCTCCACAAATTCATTATTGAGTTGCTGGGCTATGGAATTATGGGTGGTAAGGGTGATGTAAGGTTCTTCGGCCGTAGGGCGAAAACCGGGCTGGTGCCGGGCATTCAGTAACTCCAGGTTGCCGGGGCTGATGGTTTGGTTACGCACCTCGTTCAAAATATCAACAAAGACCTGTTCCTTTTGCCTGTACACATGATCGAGCTCGATTTTTACATACGGCGCCTTTTGCATTACCAGGCTGCTGAAAAAATATGGGGTAGCGTAATAGCGGCCCAGCAGCATCCACTCTTCGTCCTTAATGATAGGGCTTAGTTGAGACAGGTCGCCTATCAGCAGCAATTGTACGCCGCCAAAAGGTTGGTTTGTGCCTTTCAGGTTGCGCAATATCAGGTCTATCTGGTCAAGCACATCGGGCCGTACCATACTTACTTCATCAATGATGAGCAGCTCCAAACTGGAAAGCAATTCCTTTTTCTCGGGGCTATAATGCATCTCGGGCCGGGTATTTCCTGCCGGGATGATGGGGCCGAAAGCTATCTGGAATAACGAGTGAATAGTCATGCCGCCCGCATTAATAGCAGCTACACCCGTAGGCGCCACAACAGCCATTTTCTTTTTTGATTCCTGCCTTACACGCTGCAAAAAAGTGGTTTTACCCGTGCCTGCCTTACCTGTTAAAAAAACAACCGTATTGGTTGTTTCCAGGTAATCAAAAGCCATCTGCATTGCCGGGTTTATCTCTTTCATATTTTGATTTGCAATGTTAATATAAATTTTATTTGAGCCAGATATTAAAGTCAGGAATTATGGCAAACGCATATAAATTGGGTTAACATAACTTAACACATTTTAAAAAAAATAATTTTAAATAACTGATAATTAACATATTATAAATATTCATGGTTAACACTCAACTTCAATTAACAAACAGCTTTTAAAGCAGCAATTTTTATATTCGGTTTATCAGGAAGCTATTTAAAATTTGCTTTTTCTGGAACATTTAGCGTTTGTAGCAATGGCGGTTTTGAACGCCGGTCACGACTCACCCCGGCTACGCTGCGCTGGCCGACCCTCTCTCCGGCTGCGCCGCAAAGAGGGTGTAGTTCATTTTTTTATTAGTTTTGTCTTATATCTTTTGTCTTTTCTCGCTTTTCAAGCCCCTCTATGCGACGCAGTCGGAGAGAGGGGAAGACGGGCGTAGCCTCGTCGGGGTGAGTCGTCACCGCCATGCGCTATCAACATTTCCATTACCTGTAAATCAATTTAAACGCTTCTTCATATTTGTCTTAACTCTTGATTCTTGCATCTTGACTCTTACTATTTAAAATTCCTCCCTTTATGGAAAACCTCTTTAACCTGTGTAACCGGCGAGGTTGTTTCATCGCTGCGCGATAAAGTTAATACCGGCAAATCTTCGGTTTGGGCAGCAGTAAGGCCACGTAGCAAGGGCGACAAGTTAAAAAAGCGGTGTGCTATCACGTGTATCACCTCCCCTTCTATCTGTAGCTTACCCTCTACCATCAGCAGGCGTGATTGTAAGATCTCTTTACGATATTTATCAAAAACCTTTTCAAAGGCCACCAGGTTGGCAAAGCCGGTTTCGTCTTCAATGGTGATAAATAAAATCCCCTTGGCCGTACCGGGGCGTTGCCGTACTGTTACCAGGCCGGTAACTTTAACGGGGTCGCCATCTTTTAGCTGTGCCAGCCGGCCCGTAGCTGTTACTTTTAACAGATCAAGTTTTTCGCGCACAAAACTAACGGGGTGCGCTTTTAGCGATAAACCTGTAGAGGCATAATCCTGCACCACATGCTCGGCCTGGGTCATTAATGGCAGCGTAACCTGTGCCTCCATAGCACTTTCGGATAGCTGGCCGGCAAACAGGCCGATGGGCTTATCGTTAAGTGCGGGTACTTCCCATAAAGCTTCGCGGCGGTCAAGCTTAAGGGAACGGAATGCATCGGCATCGGTAAGTTTTTCGATGGCCGCTTGCGGCACGCCTGCATCGCTTAACCGGCTAATACTGGTATAACCAGCGCCCCGCCCTGCTATCAGCGCCTGCATGTCATCCTCGCGAAGGCCGTTTACCTGCCTGAAGCCCAAGCGTACGGCACAGTATTTACCATCTTTTTCTTCCAGCGTATTATCCCACATGGAGTGATTTACATCCACCGGGCGTACAACTACACCATGCCTTTCGGCATCAATCACTATTTGGGCCGGCTGGTAAAAGCCCATGGGCTGGCTATTGAGTAAAGCGGCGGCAAAAACATCCGGGTAATACCATTTAAGCCACGATGATATATAAACCAAATGCGCGAATGAAGTGGCATGGCTTTCGGGAAAACCATAGCTGCCAAAGCCTTCCAGTTGCTTAAAAATACGTTTGGCAAAATCCTCGGTATAACCTTTGCCCATCATACCGGCCACCAGTTTATCACGAAAGCTACTTACCAATCCTTTGGCCTTAAACGTAGCCATACTGCGGCGTAACTGGTCGGCTTCGGCAGGGGTGAAATTTGCCGCTACCATGGCAATCTCCATAGCTTGCTCCTGGAATAAAGGTACACCTAATGTCCGTTTCAATATCTTTTTCAGTTCTTCCGAAGGGTATTCAACCTTGTCTATCCCATCGCGCCTGCGTAAATATGGGTGCACCATATCTCCCTGAATGGGGCCAGGGCGAACAATGGCCACTTCTATAACCAGGTCATAAAACTTTCGTGGTTTTAACCGTGGCAGCATAGACATTTGCGCGCGGCTTTCTATCTGGAAAACGCCGAGCGTATCAGCATGGCAAATCATTTCATATACCGCCGGGTCGTCCTGTGGCACGTTTGCCAAGGTCAGTTCTTCCCCATAATGCTGCTTAACCAGGTCAAATGCTTTGCGGATGCAGGTAAGCATGCCTAAAGCCAGCACATCTACTTTTAAAATACCCAAATCTTCCAGGTCGTCTTTGTTCCATTCCAGTTGGGTACGGTCATCCATGCGGGCATTCATTACAGGGCAGATATCCGAAAGTTTGCACCGCATAATTACAAAGCCGCCAGTATGCTGCCCCAACTGCCGTGGAAAGCCCATCAGCTCGTCGGTCAGTTCCAATACTTTTTTCAATAACGGATCATCGGGGTTAAGCCCCTGCGAAATGATGCGCTCCCGGTCAAAAGCCTCTTCCGAAAAATCCCATATAGCGCCCGCAAGCCGGCCAATGGTATCTACAGAGATCCCCATCGCCTTACCCACATCGCGGATAGCGCCCTTATGCCGTTCCTGTGTAACAGTGGCCACAATACCCGCATGCTCGCGGCCATAAGTTTCATATATCCATTGGATAATTTCTTCCCTGCGCTCATGCTCAAAATCAACATCCACATCGGGCCACTCCTCCCGGGAATCGGACATAAAACGCGAAAACAACAGGTTAGATTTAGCGGGGTTAACCGGGGTTATCCCCAAACAAAAACAAACCGCGCAATTAGCAGCCGAGCCCCTCCCCTGGTGCAGAATTTTCAACTCTTCGGCCTTTTGTGTATATTCAAAAATCCTCAAAAAATAGGGGGCCAGTTTCCGCTTCTTAAAAAAATCCAGTTCGAATTGGATCTGCCTGCGTACTTGTTCAAACTCCTTATCACTGAACATTTTTTTTGCGCCCGCCCAGGTGTAAGCTGCCAGGTGCTCATCAGCAGTCCGCCCGTCGGGACTAATCCATTCCGGCTCCAGGTATTTTAAAGTATCGAGAGAAAATTGGCAGGCATCGGCAATTTCCTGGCTGCGGGCCAAAGCATCGGGATATTGTTGAAACAGCCGCTCCATCTCTTCTATAGGTTTCAGGTGTCTTTCGGCGTTGGCGTGCAACCGGAAACCGGCGTTATGGATGGTACATTTTTCGCGCACACAGGTTACTATATCCTGCAATTGGCGCCGGGCTGCATCATGATAATGCACATCATTAGTGGCCACCATAGGGACGCCTGATTGCGAAAGCCTATGAAACCGCTTGCCGTCATCACCGTGGTATGAGCGGGTTGCGGCTATATACAAATTATTGCCCAAAGCTGCCTGGTACTCTTTTAAATCCTGCTTAAATGAATCGTCAAAATCAAACCAGGTATTTAACTCATCGGGAGGTACCACTATAAACTTAATGCCTTCTGCATGCTCAAATACATCGTTTTTATACAGTTCGCATTGGCCTTTTTCGGTACGCAGGTTGCCCTTGGTGAGCAAAGCGCATAAACGCCCCCAGGCTGTAATATTTGTTGGATAAGCCAGCAGGCTGGGGCCATCCAGCAAATCGAGCCGGCAGGCCGGGATAAAACGGATACCGGTGTTTTTTGCAGCAGCATGGGCACGTACTACCCCGGCTACGGTATTACGGTCGGTAATGGCAATGGCTGTATAGCCCAGCTTTATAGCCTGTTCTATAAGTTCGCGCGGATGCGAGCCGCCACGCAGGAAGCTGAAATTGCTGGTAACCTGTAACTCCGCGTATCCCATAAATTATGCAAAAAAGCCATGAATAAACCATTGATTATCATCCGCTGCATACTCTCCCAGGCGGAAAATCCAGTAACGCTTGCCTTCTGTATCTTCCACATGGTAATAATCCCGCCGCTCGCCATTCTCCAGCCACCATTCACGCTCAATCCGTTCGGGGCCATCGGCTTTTTTAATGTGGTGTACTTTATCTTTATAGATAAAAAGCATTGGCGGATAATCCGGCACCAGCGATGTTACCTGAACCGGTTCGGGCCGGGCCAAAAGCTGGGTTGGCCGCGGGCGGCTGATACGCCAGGTGGTAGCCGGTTTTTCAAGTATAGCGCCGGCTTTTTTTATAGACCGCTCGGGCCAGTAATGCTCAGCGGGCAGGTAGCGGTGTATTACATTGGTGTTTATTTTACCCGCAATCCTGTCAAGTAGTTCGGCTACGCTGGTATCATCTAAACCACCAATTTCGCCCCATAAGCGTTCCTGTACGGGGTCGGCGTCATCTACTTTGGGGGCTTCCAGCACAAAAAGCTCGATACCCAAAGCAGGCTCAATAGTGGCTATTTTAAGCTCGAATAATTTAAAAAGATGCTCCACATGGTGCGATGCCCGGTTGGTGCCTATCTGCACCTGCTCAACCTTGCCATCCACCCGGTAACACCTCAATACACCCGCTCGTAACCCTTTGCCATCCTGCTGCAACCGTTTACACATCCCTTCCAGTAACCGCCTGATCGCTATCTCTATTCCGGTGGCGGTATTGATGGGTTCCATGCAGGGCAGGCGTTCCTGGTAGGGTTCAACCGGCTGCAATAACTCCATCGGTTCATCCTCGTTACCCAAAGCCTGGTTAAGCCGCATCAGCAAATGCTCGCCAAACCGCCGACGCAGCACCGACCGCGGCATGCGGATAAAACTCCCGATACTACGCAACCCCAGCTTTTGCAACCGCCCGATAATAACAGGATCCAGCCGCAAGGCAACCGGTGGTAATGGCAGCAAGGCCGTAACCTGCCCATAACTTTCAACAATAGGGGCCACCCTGCCAAAACGCGCGATGGCCCAGGCCGTGCCAATGGTATCGGCCATGGCGGCGCGGGTATCGTAGCCTTTGCTTCGCAGCTTTAGTACTATCGTTTTCAGGTATTCCCGTTCGCCGCCCCAAAGGTGGGTGCAGCCGGATACATCAAGGATCAGCCCATCGGGCATATCAATAGCGATGACGGGGGTATAGCGGATGCACCACTCGCCCAGCGCATGTAATAACCTGGCGGCCCTATCGGGCTGCTCATCTATCACTTGCAAGCCAACTATAATAGCTTTGGCATCGGCAGCCACCATGCCGGCTTTTACGCCTTGCACTTCGGCGGCATGCGTGGTAGCGGTAATTACCATACGGCCATGATCTTTTATGGCAAAAACAAAGGACGTATCCTTTAGTTCCGGCTGCTTTAGGGTAAGCCAATCGGTAGTTAAATGACGAAACCATATGGACATAAACCGCTTAGGCATATTGCTGTAATGTTATGGCTGCCGTTTTTGCTTCGGTAACAGGTACAAACCTGCCGGCTACCCATTCTACCTTCCAGCAGCCGGGGTTGCCGTTACGCACTTTTAAAAGCTCTACCTGCCAACGGGGGAAGCCCACGCCCGGCAAACCATTTTCCGGCTCGCTTGGCAGGTGCGTTATTTGCCAGCGGGCCACACAAGCGGTTGTGCCCAGTTTTTTAGGATCGGTGCGTAGGATAAACCCGGTAACCTTGCTGCTTTCAACCGCCAGCTGCAAACGGCGCGACTGGGTAAAGCTGATGCCCGGCAATTCGGCAATAACGGCTGCCAGGCCATCACATTTCAAGGCTTCTTCGGTAACCCAAAGTAAATCTTTTTCGCGCTGCAGGTCAATAAATATCACCCTATCAGGCGGCACGCCAAAAACTTTAAGCGCCGGCGGAAAAACCGTACGCGCTTTGCTTATCCACAAACAAACCCCATTGTGGCGCATTAACCGGGCCAGTATGCCGCCCATAAAGCCGCTGGTTGCCGCCGCGTGTTCGGGTTCGGTTGTTAAAAACTCATGCACGGCCCCAACCGGGAAAATACCGTTTGGAAAAGCGGCTTCAATTGGCCCCAGGCCAAAGCTATCGTCGGCCCCGGCAACGGGCGTTTTAAAACCTTCCCACAACAAAATATCCTTTTTCAGCTGGCTGATAATCTCACTTTTTGTTTCCATATGGTTCAGTTTAAAGTCGGTTCGCGAAAAACAGGTATAAATAAGCCCATATAAACCGTAAGGTGCACCACCATATGCCGGCTAATGGCCTGCCCTATATCCCGGATGGCCTGTACACTCAGCGGACTTTGATAACCGGGGTCGCGTGGATCAGGTACAGGCTCAAAATAACGCTGGATATCATCGTCCTGAACGCGGGCATTACGGTCGTACCATTCGCCCTGTTCCAGTTGCAGCATCATCGTAATAAATTCCCTGCCGTTATAATACTCGATGATAAATTGCGGCGCATAGGGCAAGTCCCATTGTTCAGGCGGCACCTCGTCCACCTGTATCCGGGTGATGCCCCGGCTGAGTTCCACATCGATATAAAATTCTTCCATCAGAAACAGACCACAAATCTAATACTAAAAATATTAGCATTTTAATATCTTTGTAAAAAAATTTTAGCACAGATTTGTTTTAGCAAAAATTGAAGGTTGATGGATAAATCTAACTTCGAGACCTTCTAAAGTAACCGCTTAAAATACGTTTCCGTAACGCGGAGAGCAAAACACAATTAGCGTATACTTTAAATGGCTGTGCCTTAGCTTTACCACGGATAGTACTCATCGTTTAACTCAGTTAATTACTATTGAGATATAACATGCTCAGGTAGCAGGATCAATTTGATAAGATTATGGCCATCTAAGTACCTTCCGGCGATTTGCTTTACATCATTTGGTGTTACGGCGTTTATTAAGCCGGTGTTAACATCGGGTATGGTTAATTTCTCATCATTTTGAATTTGGCCGGAAATATATCCGAGCCACCATTCGTTGGTGCGAACCTCAGTTTCCCGCAAGCGGAGCATCTCGGAACGCCATTTATTGATGTTGACCTGTTGTGGCCCGTCGGTGATCAGTTTAGTCACTTCATCCAACGTCGAATGAATTAACTTGTCGGCATTTGACGGTGCACAGCCGAAATTCACAATCAGGGAGAAGCGTTCCTGTGGTAATTTGGCAACATTTACAGATGCGCTTGGTGTATATACGCCGCTTTCTTCTTCGCGTAAGCGTTCCAGCAATCGTATAGTAAGCACTTCCTTCAGGGCGTCCATGGTATAACGGTTCGACTGGCTGTATTTGAATTTACCTGACCAGACCAACAACACTGTTGCTTTATCTTCCGTGCCTTTAAAAACCTTTTTTTCGTAATTCCCTTCCGGAATGTTGATGTTCAAATCCTTAGCAGGCATTGCGGAATCCAATGCCGGTAAGCCGCCGATATATTTTAACAGCAATGGTTGTATGGCCTTTACATCAAAATTGCCGACAAAAGTAAATGTACTGCCCGAGGCATTTCCAAAGCGCTCCTTATAGATATCGAAAGCTCTGTCCAGGCTTATCTGATCAATTTTTGAGATACTTGGACCGCTTCTCCGGATATTGTTGTTACCTAATACGGCATAAACCGTATCCTGAAAAACACTGACCGGTGAGTTAGCCCGGTTTTCGAGGCTGGCTTTCGACTTGGCAATCAACCCGGCAAATAGGTCTTTGTCCTTTCTTGGTTGTGTATAGTATGCATACAATAGCTCCAGTGCGTTTTCTAATTCAGCTGGGACTGCGGATCCGCTAACGCCTGTCGTGCGTTCTGACATTTGCATCTGTACCCCAAATTGTTTGCCCGACAAGTAGTTATTCAATTGTATAGGATTATAATTACCCGCGCCGAAAGATGAAATTATGCCGGCCGCGTTAGCAGCTGATTCATAATCGCTATCGCTATACAAGGAGGATCCACCGGGGGTAAAACCACTGAACAGAATCTGATTGTTCTTGAAATCGGTTGGTTTGAGGATAACTTTGACATGGTTGGCAAATTGGATAGTGGTAAGGTTCAATAAACTATCGGTGGTCACACTAATGATACGGCCACTCTTTGGTTTAGTTGTAAGTAAAGGTTGTTCAATTACAACGTTTTGGTACTGCGATTGCTTTTCCTGCTCAACCTGGCCCATCCATGTCAGCACCTTTCTTTCATCAGGCAGAATGGCTTTATCCTTATCCGGGGCCATTATTAATATATCCCTATCGTTTGTTTTAATCTGCGTCTTAGCCAGGTTGTTAAGGTCACTTAAACTTATTCCTGGCAGAGATTTTTTGAGCAGCGTATATTCATATTGTATACCCGGGGATGCGGTTCCTTTCAAGAAATATTGAAGGTATTCATTAACGTAGCTGTCCGAGTTTGTTTTTTTACTTTCCTTAACGGCGGCTTCCATTTTACTCAGGTAATTTTGCTTAGCCCGGTTGAGTTCTCCTTGCGTAAAACCTAATTTCTTTATCCGGTACGTTTCCCTCCAGATAGCTTTAAGGCCTTTTTCCAATTGCCCGGGATTTGCATTTACAAAAACTGAAAACTGGTCAAGCCCACCTAAAAGTTCACCGATACCCATGCCACCGCTAATAAATGGAGGATTAGCCTGGCGCTGCAAATCGGTAATACGCTCATTCATCATAAAGTTGAACAGTTGCCTGATTGTGGATTGGCGAAAATCACCTGCTGATTTCAGTGCAAGGCCCGGATGCTTAATTATTATTTGCAGCACGGTTGATGTCATTTCTTTATCAGTGACCGTTAAAAATTGATTTTTACCGGTAAGCGGAATGTTGTATTGGGTTCTTGATCTTTCGTTTTTTGGGTTTTTCAGGTCGCTGAACTTTTTCAGGATGCTCTTTTCCATCTCGTTCACATCAATATCGCCAACTACAATTAGCGCCTGCAGATTGGGACGGTACCAGTCCCTGTAGAACGACCTGATGGTTTCGGGCTTAAACCGTGTAAGTACCGAGTCTGTCCCGATCGGGATGCGGGTTGCGTATCGCGAATGATTAAGCACAACCGGCCAATATTGCCGCTGCATCCTGTCCTGGGCCCCTTTACCCAAACGTTCCTCTTCCAAAATCACCCCCCGTTCTTTATTGATCTCGTCCGGATCAAGCGTGGCTTCCTGTGCCCAATCCCGCATAATCTGTATACCTTGCGACAGAATCTCCGGGTCATCAGACGGCAAGGGCAACTGGTACACTGTTTCATCGAATGAGGTATAGGCATTCAGATCGGCGCCAAAACGTACACCTGTTTTTTGCAGGTAGTTAACCAAATCACTTTTTGGAAAGTGCCTGGTGCCATTAAAGTTCATATGTTCGAGAAAATGCGCCAGACCTTGCTGTTCATTGCTCTCAAGAATAGATCCGGCTTTGTTGGCCAGATAGAATACTACTCTATTCTTAGGTTCTTCGTTATGACGAATGTAATAAGTAAAGCCATTGGCCAATTTACCAGTCCTCACCCTGGGGTCGAGCTGCAGGGCTCTATCTTTTGGATGCATTTTGGTGACGCGTGTAATTGATTGACTGTGAGCACTGGAACTACCCAGGCCAAAAATCAGCAGGCAAGCGGCTGCAACCATCCATTGACGGTTAGTAAATAGTTGTTTCATTTTTGGGTGTATTGAAAAATTTGTTTTTATATCGATAGGTATCGGTGGTTTATTGTACCCGACAATTAACAGAAATGATCAAATTAGGCGGTCGCCAACTTCTCACCAGAATGTTACCTCCTCGGATTCTGACTCTTAATACTCAGGCTCAATAATAATTCCTTTCATTTTCAAAATGTTCACGCTGTCTTTGTGAAACAGTACCGCGTCAGCCAACATTCCAGGGTTAGTATAGAGTGCCTGCAGTATATAACGTCTATCTTTTGAAAAATAATAACTTACATAAGCGCCGGGAAGAGTTTCTGCTGTATAGTTGCCAACAAAATTCAGGTTGCCATAGCTGGGTTTGGCTTTCCAGGACTCTGCCCCGATATTTGTTTTTCTATACATCGTTGGAGACAAACTTGGGGCTTTGAAACGGATACTGTCAAAATCACCATACACGTAAAATGAATCCGTTGTCGACCCGGAAATATAATAACGTTGATTCCAAAATGCTTTTCCCATAAGTTTACCTGTTTCCCCTCTGGGAACTTTTTCCATCGATACATAACGATATCCACCGCTGTCTAAATTATTCTTAGATGCACATGCGGAGAAGATAATCAATGGGGCAAGAAGCAAGAGCTTGCAATACTTCCTTAAATTGTTCATATAGTAGTTACTTAAAATGTCGTTTGATCTTTAACCTGCTGAATAATTAAAAGCCAGAGAAATCACAGTTTTGCCTCTCTATGTCCATTTTCTACAACGAACTGCCTTTAAACCTGGCAACCCTGACGTTGCTCCCTTTCAGGATAAGCTTTACGGAAAATACCATCGTGGGATCCTGATACTCCTTTATTGTCTTTTTGATCGTGCCCAAACTTCTTTCCAGCTTTTTTCGAAACAAAACCACACCGTCCATGGTCACTGAAACCGGCTTATCCAGATCAAGAAGATGGTCATTAAGATTGATGTTGAGTTCGTTAAAAGTATTTTTGCTGACACGTATTTCGTTACCAACTATACTGACCTCGGCAGTGGCACCCTTGACCTGAGCGCCGTTTGGCGCAGACAGCCAGTAAAAGCGGTGCTGGACCCTATTGTCCTCAACCCAAATCACCTTGTCCGGAAATGGATTTCTTTTATGAGCGGCCATCCAGGGTATCGCGATCGTATCCCGCCGGTCCATCCAGTGTGCCTTATCTGCATACAGATGAAAATCGTGGATAAATCCTTTGGGGTCAAGCCTCTGCAGACTGTCTAATTTTTGGTTAAAAGCGATGGCCAGGGTATTCCGGCTATAAGCCGTGTCTCTGCCACCCATATAAATGGCAAATGGCAGGTTTCGTAGATTAAGCGCATTGGCGTCTCCGGGATGCCCTGCCATCATGGAAGCTGCTGCCCAACGGTCGGCCATACGCGGGGCGAGTTGAAATACCCCGTCACCACCTGCAGAGTATCCCAGGATGTAGACTTTATTTGGATTGACATCTTCTAAGATGACAGCGTAGCGGATTAAGGAATCCAGCAAATTGTCGATATGATCTTCGTGCCATAAATTCCAGGTATTGGTAGGTGCCCTTGGCACGATACAAAACCCTTCTTTTATTGGGTAAAGCGTCCGCTGGTTTTCCCACTGCTGATCATTGATCGCCGTAGGTGCATTTCCGCCGCCGTGAAGCGAGATGTAAAGGCTGCGTCCGTCAGCAGGTTTATCGCCGAATGCCCGATAGGCAATAGGCATGGCATATTTTCCAAAGCGGATAACACCTTCTGACCAAACCTTCTCTGCCGCCGTACGTAACTTGTTTTTCTCTATCGTCCATTCTTTTTTTGCAAGCTTTTCCGCTTCCACACGGCTTAACCCTTTTTGAGCAAAGGAAGGGATAGCTAAGATGAACAGGATACAGATCAGCGGAACCAACTTTATCCAATGAGAAAAGAAAAGACTTTTTCCCGGAGAAAACGTTTTAGTTATATAGTTTTTCATGTTATTTTTCAATTAATAAGGCCAGGATTCCTTCATTTTCGATAATGAGCATACCCTGACGATCAGTGGTTATTCCTGACTGCAGCTTATAAGTATATTTTGGTACGTTGCCGTGCATAACCGTTGGTAAAAAAGCGAACTGTACATTTTGGGAGGTTTTCTGCAAAGCTTCGCCTACCTCAATAATATGTGTAGAGATGATAAAAAAGGACTGGTGATATTGCGCAAAAGCTGCTGTAACGGCCAGCGTAGCGTCATACGCATCCTTTACATTGGTGCCTTTGAACAATTCGTCAAATAAGACGATGAAGCTATTTCCGGTAGCTACTTCCTCCGCCGCCTTTTTTACCCGCAATACTTCTGCATAAAAATGACTATACCCCATATTCAGGTTATCGGAGACATTGATGGAGGAATAAATACCATCGCGAACCGAAAACTGCATGAATTTGGCAGCAACGGGAAAACCCATATGGGCCAGGTAAACTGCAATGCCAAAAGCTTTCATGAACGTTGATTTACCGGCCATATTGGCGCCGGTCAGAAATATCATGTTACTGCCTTCGTCAAAATTTACAGGATTGGCAACCCCATTAATTAGCGCAGGATGCCAAACTTCGCTGATCCTGACCAGATGCCCGGCTTTTGGCACCGCTTCCGCGTAGGTAAATCCACGGTCCCTGCCAACTGCGCTTACGGCAATGTAGATATCCAGTTTATAGATATTCTCCAGCAGGGTTTCCATCTCTGCCTGCAGCGTTTTTTTGATCAGATAATCATAAGCCGCCAGCTGTACGACGGAAAACTTTGCCGAATTTATTTGTTCCAATAAATTCCGGAGGCGGGGATGGGCCAGGATACCTAAGAGTATGTTTTTTTCATGGTCAAAGGGCGTCGTTCCGCCATCATTTAACAAGTCCAGAAACCTGCGCAAATCACTAAACATTTTAATCGTTACCGAAAGGCCCTCTTGTAATTTCACATAGCGTTCATCCTTTAGGAGATAGTTTTGAACCCTGGCAGAAACAACATGTAATAAGGCGCCCGGATAACTGCTGCTGGGGCCTATGCGAAAATAATTTTCTACTTCCTGGAAATCCTGCTTGCTAAACGGGAATAACAACTTTTTCTGTCCGAAGTAGTTAAATAAACCGCTTCGTGTATTTATTGCTTGCGGATCCGTAAGTGGTTGCTGGAACATTTGCTGCAGCAGCCGCTCCCCGCCGCTGGTTTGCACTTTATTGAATAAATTAAAAACAGAACCTGGCGTGTATTTACCCAGTAGGTTCAGATCTTCCTGAGTTTGTTTGTCGACTTTAAAGCTCATAATCCTCGATTAGATATCCGCCCCAGGCCGGATTTTAAGATTTCCAGGATACCTTCATTTTTTACAATCACCATACCATGACGATCTGCGGTTAACCCCTGTTTTAACGAATAGGTATATACCGGTTGGTTCCCATCCATAAGCGTCGGCAAATACACAAAGTTGATATTGCCGCATTTCTTTTGAAGCACTTCTCCTGCCTCGATGATGTGTGTGGAAATCACAAATTGGCTATTCCGCTTACCAGCAAAGGCTTCTGTAAAAGCAATGGTTGCTTCGCAGGCATCCTTAACATTCGTGCCCCTGAACATTTCATCAAACAGTACAAACAAGTTCTTCCCCTGCTTAAGCTCTAAGGCTATTTTTTTAATCCTCAAAACTTCAACATAAAAGTGACTGGCGCCCATACCCAGGTTATCCGGCAGGTTGATGGTTGTAAACATGCCGTCCAGAACGGAAAATTGCATGTCTTTTGCTGCAACAGGGAAACCCATATGCGCCATGTAAAGCGCAATACTCAACGACTTCATAAAGGTTGATTTGCCCGCCATGTTCGCTCCGGTCAGAAAAATCACATTACTGCCCGCAGTAATGTGGATTGAATTAGGCACTGCTTTTTGTAATTCCGGATGATACACACCCTCTAGTTTTAGCACATGCTGATTAGGCAGGGCTGTCGGAAAAACAAATGCACGCTCTACTGCGACCAGCGCCACAGAAAAGTAAACGTCGAGACCGTACAAATAACTCATAATTTTGAGCACCACATCCCGCTGACGAAACCTGAACAGCTCATCGTATTGAATGTATTCGCTGACAGAAATCTTACTGTCAACAGGCAATGCAAGCACCTCCTTAATCCCCCGTGTAGCCAGAAGGTCCAAGATATCTGCCTTATCCTGTTTGTAAAAGTCGAAATCTGCCATATTAAGACCGTTTAGAAACTGCTGCAACTCCTTCAACAACCTCAACAAGCTATCGATCCCAAGGTAAATACCGGAGGTTATGGCATCCACAGCAACCAGGTTGCTCAGCTTTTTAGTGATGGAATAATCTTGTGCCGACAGCTTCGTCCTTGAATCAGTATTTTTCAAATAGGACTCAACCGGATCAAAATGGTCGATGCTGAAGGGGAATGATGCTCCAGCCTTAGCAAACTGCTGGATGATTTGGCTGCGATGGTTGATTGTATGCTCATCTGAGAGCGGGAAACGAAACATTTCTTCCAGGATGGCCGCCCCGCCCCGCGTTTTAGTCCTGTTAAAAATCTGGTAGATGGACGCTCCACCAGATTTCCCAAAAAGGTTCAGGTCATTTATTGTTTGCTGATCAGTAAGGAATGCCATTTTTATTTTCTTTTTCTTCTAATTAATATCAATGCGCCGATGGCCAACATGATACCCGGGAATACCCAAAGGAAGGCGATGCGCAAATATTTAATCTGTTCTCTTTTGATTAAAAGCGTCGTGTCCTTCGGCGCCGGACGGTAGCTGCTGATTGGAAACTCACCATAACTTAACCAGCTGAAAATTCCGGTATTGAAGGCAAAGTTGGCGGTCTTCATGTTGAAACGGTTCAGTTCTATATTAGACATAAAATCGGCGTCACCCACAACGATAATCCGCTGCTCTTTTCCATTTGTATTCCGGGTCAGGCTGACAGCCAGCGGAAAGGACTTCTGCAAATCACCTCGTTCAGGTTCAAATTTAACCTCTGCGGAATCCGTTATAAACTTGTCTTTTTTGAGCCAGCTTTTTCTCGAATCGGTTACCAGCAATGGCTTAATGATATATGCGCTATAATTTTCAATCCCCAATGCCGTGGCCATGGGCATAGAAACAACCACACTGTCATGATGAGCAGGTTCAAGTGGAGGATAAAGCCTGGCCCCCGTCCCGGTTAAATATGGTGCAGCCAAATGCGGCTCCAGGTCCCTGCTGGTTTGTACAATGGCACCGGCCATTAATTGAACTCCAAACTGACTTAAAATCGGATTAAGCATGTCCTGCTTTCCTGGCTCGCCGGAGATCAGTAAATTTCCGCCTTTGTCAATGTGATGCTGTATTTTTACCATCTCCACATCACTCAGCGTGGTTTTTGGATCAGCGAGTACGAGCGCAGAAATATTCTCGGGAATCGATTCGGTTTGCAAAGAGATGGTGTCTACATCAAAACCCTGATTGATTAGAGAATTTCTGAAGTTCTTAAGGTTCGCCAAAGCACGATATTCACGGTCACCCATTTTATTGATGTTGCGTTCCAGGTTTCCTGTTACAAACAGAATTTTAGGGATCTTCGCCAGGAGCAGCCTTTTTAAGGCAGCGGAAATCTCTGTCTCTGAAGGCCAATGCTCATTGTCAGGATACACACGCAGAAAGGTTTGCCTTCCCTTATATTTCAACTGCATGATGTAATGAGTTGGCTCTTGAGAAAGGTCTACCATCTTACGGATTTCTTCTGGTCTCTTAAACTGGCTCAAACGCATGTCACCAGTTTCGGCTATCTTTTTGATGATTTCTTCCAAAGTTTTTCCGGGGTAGGCTTTCATAATTCCGTTACCCAAGTTGAGCGTATCATAATACATCACCGTTTTCAACCTGATGTTGTGTTTAAACCGTACGTAAGGTGCCCAGCGGTTGATGTTCAATTGGTAGGATTCCGGATTTCCATCTTCCATAGATCCGCCCAGAATATTGGCATAGCCTATAACTTCCAGCGGCTCATCGCCAAGCTCCTTCACGATCTTTTGCGTCTCGGGTTTGATGGTGTTGGTTTTTTCCCGGGTCACATCAAAATAAACAATCAGTTGTGGAATAGAACTAACATAGCCAATGCCAATGGTGATGATGACAATGAGGCTATACCGGCTTACCTTAACCCAGGTGGACGTTGTTTCCATCCCTGTTTTTAGCTTGTAGATGGTCAACTGCAGAAACATGAACACGATGGCCAAGAAATAGATAACCCCATTACTGGTGATCAGCCCTGCGAGGATCCAATCTGTACGTCCGGCTACGGATAGAAAATAAGTAACATCCCTTAGAAAAGGCACTCCCCTCCACAAACCGGATACATTATAAAGTATCCCAAAGGTTACAAAGGTGCACACTGCGGCTACTATTTGGTAGGTGGTTAGGCAAGACATAAAGATTCCGATCGCAGAATAAGCGCAGAGCAATAAGAATAACCCAAGCAAGTAGGCCAGCAGCAGTCCCGTATCTGGATTATTTACCGTAAAATAACTGGTGACGATATATATAGAAACAATGCCTACCATGATTAAACTCATAGCTACCATTGCAACAAACTTCCCCAGTACGATGTCCCTAACGCGGATCGGTGAGGAATATAACAGCCGGATGGTACCACTACTCGTTTCGCGGCTAATGAGTCCCATGGTAAGAAGCGGAAGGTAAAGGTAAAGGTTTCCCATCACGTTAGAAAGAACGCCTTGTCCCCCTGAAAATATGGAAGTGATGACGCTGAAAGGAATTTTGTAGCCCCCCTCTAAGGTAACAGCGATGTCGTCAACCTCCTTCAGGTAGACAAAGCCACACTGGACCATAAAAATAATAATTAGAAACCAGGCAATAGGAGAATAAAACAGCAATTTCAATTCTGTTTTAGCCACTCGAAAAATTGTTTTCATTAATTTTTTTTTGATGTAATTATTGTTGGGACAATTGTTTAAATATTTCCTCTACCGAGTTTTTTTCGAGCGTAATTTCTTGCAAGCGCCAGCCATTCTGCACGCTTTTAGTAACTATCGTCTCCGCGATCCCGGCTTCACCGCTGAAATACAGGCGGGCAAGCCGTTCGGTCAGCAACTCTGCCCTCATGATTCCATCAATAGCTTCCAATTCGGCGATCTCAGGCATATTATTGAAGTGTATCAACATGCTGTGTGGCTCTATGTAGTTGTTAAAGGCATCCATCGTGTCTTCAAATACGATCCTACCGTTTTCAATCATCTTAATGTCGCGACACAGCAATTGCACTTCAGAAAGAATGTGTGAGGAAAATATTACAACCCTGTCCCTGGCAATGTCTTTGATCAAGGCCCTTACTTCGATGATCTGGTTTGGATCCAGCCCATTTGTAGGTTCATCGAGTACGAGCACATTGGGCCGGTGTACAATCGCTTGGGCTATGCCCACGCGTTGTCTGTATCCGCCAGACAAGTTTTTAATCAACCTACCACTGAAGTGATCTATTCCGCAACGTTCCTTGGCTTCTTTCACCGCATCTTTTCTGATCTGGCCAGACATGTCCCTCAGACTTGCGCAATAATCGAGGTATTCATCTACGGTAAGGTCCAGATATAAAGGCGGGTTCTGAGGTAGAAAGCCAATCTCCATTTTAGCCCGCATCGGATCATCCCTAAAGTTAATGCCGTTGATGTAGACATTTCCCTCTGTTTGGTTGAGTGAACCGCAGAGGATGTTCATTGTGGTGGATTTCCCTGCACCATTTGATCCAAGCAGGCCGACGATCCCGTAGCTGTTGATCTCGAGGTTAATGTCACGAATAGCCCAGTTGGCGCTATATTTATGTGACAGATTTTCTATTTTAACAATACTTTTCTGCATTACAGATTTTTTTTTGGCAGTTTAATTCCGTATTGATGAACCCGGTAAGGGTAAATCAATACGGAAAATGAGTAGATGAATTTATTTTGGATTCTGTATTAGTTCCGGATTCTGGTTTACGATTATGGAAGAAAACGGAAAAACGTACCCGTTACTGTTAGGGGCCAGCGTGTAAGTAACATTCTTAAAAGTACGTGTGACTGTTTTGGCCAGTGACGGCTCTTTATTTAAGCGTTTCTGGTCAAACCAGCGCAGGCCGGTTCCGAAAAATTCCCTCCGGCGTTCATCAATCACCATTTGCAAAGCCTGCTGATCACTCGTAGCGGTTAGGGCTACATAATCGCCTGGGGTAAACCTAAATTTACGCAGGTCGTTCAGCATTTGTACTGCTTCATTGCGTTGTCCTGCCCTTGCAAGACATTCCGCCCGGATCAGCCATGTTTCGTTAACTGTTAAGCCAACGCATGCCGGATCAGAACCGCCTCCGGCCCAAAAACCTCTGCCGTTAAAACTTGGATAAAACTGATCACCAAACCTGGTAAACAGCACATACCTCAAATCTTTGGTCCCCAATAAATTCAGCAGATCATCACTTAATTGCAATGCCGAGTAAGTAGTCCTGGGTATTTTACGCAGAAGAATTTGCTTATTTTCCAAAAGAGTAGGAAAGGGAGCGTTCAAAGGATCGGCTGATTGGTTGTAATCATAAAGCTGTCCTGAAAGCGCCAGCGATTGTTCTGCAGCCTGGCGTGCCGCCTCAAAATTCCGCATGTTTAAATGTACTTTGGCCAGTAAGGCATAAGCTGCCGCCCTGCTCGGCCTTACAGCATTTTCCCTGGTAACCGATATCAGGGGGATAGCTATTTCCAGGTCTTTAAGCACCTGGGCATAAACCTTTGCTACGGTTGCCCGCGGTAAGGGTACAAACAACTTCGCTTCAAGCAGGAGCGGTACACCCAGGTCGGTATTGGCCGTACCCGCGTCATACTGCTTGGCGTAAGAGTTGACCAGGGTAAAATAAGTAAAGGCCCGCTGTACAAGTGCCTCCGCATAAATTTCATTCCGTTCCGCCGGCGAACCGCCTTTACTATCCGGAACGCCTGTTATCACGGTGTTATAGGTGTACATCGCTTTATACATCGCATTCCAGTCAAAATCGTCCACTTTTTCCAAATAAAAGGGCTTATCCCAGGTATACATTGCAAGGTTCGAATTGTCGGTCGAGATTTGATCCTGAATATTAGGATCTTGTAAATCAATGTCATCACAGCCCAGAATGGCCGGATTCCCTGAACCGAATTCAGCACTGGTTTGGCTATTGATCAGTAAGCGGTAATCCTGCGTATAAACCAAAACTCTTTGTCCCTGGACCGGAACATTTTCGACGTACTTACGGCAAGATGCCAGGGCAAACGTTAGTATGGCTATTAAAAATATTTTTACAATATTCATGATGATGTCTTTGTAAGGTTATAAACTCAGGTTAATTTGGAACGAATAGGTCCGTACGGGAGCCAATTGATAAGTGCTACTTTCACTATAAAGGTAGTCGGGATCAATTTTCTCTTTATTCGCGGCCCAGATCATACCCAGGTTGCGGCAAACTGCCGATAAGCTTAAAGCTTTAATTCCGAATTTAGCCACTACCTGCTGAGGTACCGAATACGCCAGGCGTACTTGTTGCAACTTTACATTGCTCCTGCTTCTGACCAGTAAATCAGAATTTGAATACCTTTCCACACTGGTGCCATAATAGTAACCGAGGTTATAATCAGTATTAATACCGGGAACTGTTGTGGTCAACTCGTCACCAGGATTTTTCCAGCGTTTTGCCAAATCTCCTGCACTGCTTACAAAATCAGTAAGCATATTGATGGATGGTTTCCGAAAAACACCACCCAACTGATACTGGAACTGTAAACCCAGGTCAAAGTGCTTATAAGTGACATTTGTAAAATAAGCGCCAAACCAGGGAGAAGCAGTTCTTCCAGAGTAGGCTTTTATATCATAATAGGGATAGTCAGCCGTCGTATAAATTTTACCGGGTTCTTTGGCATCTTCAATAAGTGTTTCACCCTTGGCATCCAAACCCTTAAACTTGTAGGAGAACAGGAAGTCGGTTGGGTAACCGTCGTGAATAATTTGTCCTTGCGTGACATCTTCATTGCCGATAGGCAACTTAAAGCGCTCGTCATGAATAATGTTGGTATTGTATGACAAGTTGATGGTATTGTTCCAGGTTACAGCATTAGACCGCACCAGGGCGAAGGATAGCCCAAGGTCAACACCTTGCCCATCCAATCTTGCCGCGTTGAATAAGGTTTCACTAAACCCGTAGGTCGCATTGATCGGTAAGGTGTAGAATATGTCTGTGGTGTGTTTCTTGTAGTATTCTAATGTACCGGAAATGCGGCCATTAAATAATGAAAATTCGAGTCCGTAATTTAACATTCTCGTTTTCTCCCACGCCAGGTTTTCCCTTGCAGGACGATTTATGTTAGCATAAGGAAGTCCTGAATAAAAATCCGTCCCCAACAAATCAATAACGGTCACCGGCGCATAGCCTTGTGGCGCGTTTCCGGTGAAACCATAAGTAAAGCGGCCGGATAAGGTGCTTAACCATTCGACGTCTTTCAGGAAGCTTTCCTGTTTCAGATTCCAGCTGACCCCGCCAGACCAAAGCGGGATGGCCCTTTTTCTGCGTTCAACGCCTAAAAGGTTAAAATCATCGAAACGCGCGCTACCTGAAATTGTGTATTTTTTGTCGTAGGTGTAGGCGGCGTTTGCGTAGTAGGAAAGGGCCCTTGTCGTTTTCTCCACTACCGCCCCGGTTGTGCTACCTATATTGGGGCGCTGGCCATAGATATCCGTGTATCTAACTGTTGGGTTTACAGTACTAAATGAATTAATCTCTTTATTGTAGCCGTAACGGTTCTCTCCACTGGTTTTGTTAAAAACCTCACGGATTTCATTGCCCAGAACCGCATTCAGTTCATGCTTATCGTTCCAGTTTTTATTTACGTTAAGCTGCCCCCTGATATTGTAACTTCTGGCCAATGAATTATTAAGAGCCAATTTCCCGCCCATCGGAATACCATAAACCAATTTCCCGGCGGTGTTAACACTCGTTGCCCTATTGATCATGATTCTGGATGCATAGCTGTCAGGCTCCTGGTAATTCTCCCGCTCATTAAAATTCCTGGCCAGGTTGCCAGAAACTGACAAACTCAGCCATGGTGTAATCTTACCATTAACATCAAGGATAAGGCCCAGGTTATTCCCGGTATTTACGGTATTGTTATAATTTAATTCATCAATTGGCGAATATCGGAATGGAAGATATCCCTGAGCTTCAAAAGCCCGGGCGCGTTCAGGCACCATAAAGACATCATAGTATTTGGTGCTCCCGTCAGGATTTTTGAGTATATCATACGGACGCAGGCCTCCGGTTGACATGCTCATGGCCTGTGCCGACGTAGGGTTAGTTTTATCTGTGGTGTTGGCATAATTCAGAGATGTATTTATGGTTATGCGATTTTTAAAGAGCCCGGAGCTTGTACCAAGGTTGAAGGAATATCCTTTGTTCCGGTTGCTTTTGTATACCCGGTCATCCGTATAGTAGTAGCCGGACATATAATAAGAGCTATTGACCCCTCCGCCTGACACCGACAGGTTATATTGTTTTGTGACAGGCCTTTGCAGTAAATACTTAGAAATCTGGCCCCGGTTATCATTCTGCCCAAGTGCCGCGAGATCCGCATTCATCTGGGCTTCGCTGATTTCTCCCCGCTTGTTCCTAAAGATGATGGCTTGAGCCTGGCTGTTATTGGCCGGGAGATAACTTGATGGCACGGGGTCAGTTAACAGATTAGCGTTGATCATATCTTTTTCCAGGTCTATATATTCGGGGACTGAAAGCCTCGGCCCATACTTTGTGCCTGGTTTTGCACTTGTACTGTAAGTTGTCGAGAAGTTAAAGGTAGGGGCAGCATTTTGCTTACCCTTTTTTGTGGTGACTACAATCACCCCGTTGGCAGCCTGGATTCCCCATATGGATGCAGCAGCCGCATCTTTAAGAAAAGTTATCTGTTGAATGTCATCCGGATTGAGAAAGTCTAACGCGCCCCGCGCAATGGAAATCTGGGATGGAAATCCGTCAATAACAAGCAAAGGTTCCACACTCACCTGCGTGTACTGGCCAACTATCGTAGAGATACCGCGAATGTTAATTGTTCCATTACGGCTTTGGCCGGCTGTTGTTTTTGTGGAAACATTAACACCCGGAACCATTCCCTGGATACGTTCAAGCACACTGATCGTCGGAAATTGGGCAAGTTCTTTGGCGGTTATAACTCCAAACGAACCTGTCGCCCGTTCTTTGTTTAAGTTTTGGTAACCTGTATTTACAACGGTGACCGTTGATAACTGTGCCGCTAAGGGCTTTAAAGCAATAACAACGCTCGTTTTCGATTTAAGTACCGTTGTATCCGGTTTATAGCCGATAAATCGGGTAATGATGGTCTCTTTCCCGGAAACGTCAAGCAATTGGAATGTACCTTTGGCGTCGGTAATATATAACTTTCCTTCACCTTGAACTGATACACTTGCGCCCGGCATGGGTTCCCCGGTCTCATTAACTACTAAGCCATTTACATCTATGTTGGTAAAAACTGCGCTGATCCTGTCTAATAATGATGGTTCTTTCCGGGATACTACCACTATTTTATCCTGAATTTCGTAAGCTAACGGCTGATCTTTGAATAATATTTCCAGGACATCTTTTAGCTCCATATTAACCACCCGGATGTTCACGGGCCTTGCTGCCTTAAGGATATCTCCGTCTGCCACAAAATCTACCCCGGTTTGCACTTTAATATTAGCAAACAGCTTGACCAAAGGCGTATTTTTTTCTGACAAGGAAATTTTCTGCGCAAATCCGGCAGCAGCAACTTGCATTAGCGATGCAAACAAAATGAAGCAGGTTAATCGCATGATGAGGAAAATTTTACGGCATACACTATTGCGTATACCCAATTGTGTGGTATATTTTGTATACATTTATCTGAGTTTAGTTTAATGCGGCGACCTCAACTTTCCAGGGCGAAGGTTCGCTGCAAATAGTTTTTAATTAATTTAGAGCTAAACGAAACTTAAACCAGGTTCCGGTTTCCGGAACCTGGTATTTTTGACAGGTAATTATTTACTGACGTATACTTTCCTCCCTTCGATTTTAAAGTGAACTAATTTTGTTGATTCTAAAGCCCGTAGGATCTGGCTTATATTTTTAGTTCTTGAAACATTGCCTGAAAATTTGCCTGCGGGCACACTTCCTTCGTAAACCACCTGGATATTATACCAGCGGGCGATGTCCTGCATTATTTTTTCAATATTCGCGTCGTTAAAAACAAAGTTGCCGTCCTTCCAGGCAAGCGACTCTTCCAACGTTGCTTTTGAAACGCTTATCGTTTCCCCTTTCAAAAGCGACTGTTGTCCGGGACTTAGAATGACTTCATCCTTATAAACAATTTTTCCGTGATCACTCCAGGCGGAGGCCTGATAGCCTACTCTCACACTGCCCTCAGCAAGTGTTGTAACAATATTTTTGTCTTGCTGGTAAGCTTTAATGTTAAAGTGTGTCCCTAAAACTGTCACTTCCTGTCCATCTGTCTCCACTAAAAATGGATGTAGCTTATCCTTTGCTACCTCAAAATATGCTTCACCGTGAAGTTCAACCCGTCTATCTTTTAAAGATGAAAAAGAGACAGGGTATTTTAGGGACGAGGCTGCATTTAACCACACTCTGGAGCCGTCAGGTAACTTTACCTGGTAGGTTTCTCCCATTGCTGTAGATAGCAGATTATGCTGTCCCGGTTTAGCCGCACTGTTTTCTTTGATTTCATAAAGAATTTCTCCATCTGAGGTTTTAGATATTGTCACCCCGGATTCGTTGGCCAGTTCGCCGGAGGGCGTGGCAGAGAGCAGAATTTTCCGCCCGTTAGCAAGCGTTAACGTGGCAGCGCTTCTGCCTGGAGCAATATCCTGGTTTGACGAAACAACTTGTGATTGGCTGCCTATGGATAAGATCTGGTCTTTGAATAAAATTGCAATAGCCAACAACCCTGCAACTGCAGCCACGCCGGCAATGCGCGGCCATAGTTTCCTAATCTTACGATGGGTCTGGGGTTGGCCCGTTATCTGCTGAAATATTTGTTCGGCACGAAACTCGGGGAGCTCGGGTTGCTTAATTTCGGATGACTGATATTCTTTTTCAATGAGTTCAAATAGGTGCTGCTCGGCACCCTCACTGGCTAAGAAGTTGTTCAATTCCGTTAACTCTTCAACGGATGCCGTTTTAGATTGAAATTTCTGATATAATAAAAGGAGCCTGTTGTCTTCTATGTTCGACATGATTAATATACAGGGAATAATTGTCCCTTTCCTATATTAATCCATGAAAAGTTGATAAGGGGGTATCGAAGAAGAAAAAAAATTAAATGATTTTTAAAATGATTAAAATCGCGGCAAGATCGGTATGCGATTTCATGTAAGACCTAAGCGAACGAAGCGCCAGCTTCATATAACTTTTAACCGTTTCAACACTTAAATTCATACTCTGGGCCGCTTGCTCATATTTAAGCCCATCAACGCGGCAAAGTTCATAAACCATTTTTTGTTGCGGGGGTAACAGCGCAATGCCGTCGGCGAGTATTTTTTGAGTATCTGCCAGCAAAATTCCTTCCTCCGTTTCGTTATGGCTTTCTGTCCAATCTTTTCGCAGTTCAATTTCTGTCTTAGCTTCCAGCACTCTTCGCCGTAGTATTTGAAAGCTTCGGTTACGTGTTAATGTGGTTAAATAAGCGCCCAGGTTAGTTTCATCTGTAAGTTTCCCTGCACTCTGCCAAAGTTTCAGCATTACTTCCTGAAGTACTTCTTCAGCTAACACCTCCGATTTAAGTAGAAAAATCGCCCTTGCATAAACCGCCCGCCGATGGTAATCATAAATTATTTTGAAGGCGTGCTGATCACCTTCCGCGATTTTGCGGAGTAGTTGGCTCTCATTATTTAGCGACCGTACAAACATTTAAGGGGGCGTAATAATCTTTGTCATTTTTCAACCACACACAGGGCCATTTCAATGTGTTTACAGATATAATTCCGCCTGTTAATCTTCAGAAACGCGAAATAATAACTTAACATCTATATCATTTATGCACTTTAAAGACAACTAATGTCTTTTCCGGGTGCAATTGATCTTGAATTTCGATCAATGTCGTAAATTGACACCTTTAAAAGCGCTGGCAGCGGCAATCCATCACACATTTATGACATTAGTGTAAACTTAGCAATAAGTTAAGATAAAATTTATGCTTGCAGACTAATTTGTAAAAAAAATGCGTGCAAAACTGCGATTTAACAAGAATGATCTCAAGCGCGTAGAATCAGTTTTGGCTTCTGCGCCTGCGCTAAAAAAGCCGACAAAAAAGGGCTGTAGCTAAAGTGATTTTTTTGATGGAATTCATAATTGTTAACTTACTATAAATAAAATTACTTCACTATTACCCTGACCCGATCCAGATTTTGAATACGTGTAAACGGCGTATGGGCATCTCCCCGCCGTTGCGATGCAATTCTTAATGCTGGGAAATAGGTACCAGCCTTAGAGAATTTGTAGGTTGTATTTTAAGTGGTTTTAAAGATATAGAACCCTATTCTGTTTATTCGACAGAATAAAGATATACTTGTTACATGACATGCCAAAATTTATTCTGTCTGTTTAACAGAATAGTTTGTAACTTTGTAGCTTCAAATGATATTTTGATTCATTATGGAATATTCTGAAATAGAAATCATCACGCATCCGGACAGGTACCTGCACCATATACAAGTCGACAATGTTATTTTTGGCTATCATGATAAAGAGCTGAAAGTACTATTGCAGCAAACCATTACAACCAGTAAATGGACAGTTACAGGTGGCTACGTCGGCCGGGATGAGTCCATCGAAGAGGCTGCCGCCCGCATTTCGTCATCAAGGACCGGATTAAAAAATCTTTTCCTGCAACAGTTTCGCTGTTTCGGTAACCCGGATCGTGCAACAGACGCTGAAAAAAATCCGGAAAATCTTCGCAAACTGTCTGGAATTGAAGTTCCTGAAGACCTTTGGATTTTTGACAGATTTGTGTCTGTAGGTTTCTATACATTGACAGAATTTTCGACAGTTGAAATAAAGAAATGGTCACTTGATGCGGCATGCCAATGGTGGCCGGTGAGTGACCTTCCCCTTTTAATGTTTGATCATAAGCTTGTTATTTCTGAAGCTTTACGAACCCTTCGAATGCATATTGCGTTTTATCCGATTGGTTATGAGTTGCTCCCTGAAAAATTTACATTACCCGAAATTCATGCTTTATATCAAACGATACTTGGCAGGTCTCTTGATGAAAGAAATTTTCAAAGAAAGTTACTTGCATCGGGCATTGTTTTGAAACTGAAAGAAACAAGACCAATCGGCCCGCACCGGGCTCCATACCTTTATAAGTTCGACCAGGAAAAATACAATGAAGGCTTACAAAGCGGCATTGTTTTAGCTTTTTAGCTGATTAATAGCAAAGCCCTTTAGGATTCCTCTTTGGTTCGTATTTGTCCAGGCAGTTCATCTATCTGCTTTATACCCCGTTCAAGTACATAGGCCTACTTCCCGATATGCCATGTATAAGTCGGCTCCTCTGTATCCAAATACACACCTTCATAAGCGAAAGTTATTCCATATCTTATTTGGATTTATTCTAAATAAGGCTTTTCTTTGTGGCACATCCACTTGCGTTAAGAACAGCCCATGTATAAAGTCCCACCCTGATCATTTCCTAATAAACAAAGAACCCGGTGCTTGGTCGCCAAACTTCACACCGGGTAATGTTAACCAATCCTTTTAATCAATTAATCATTTCAACAAAACTATGAAATCTATTTTACTATGCAGACCTGCTTTTACGTTTAAACATTTTACGTTCCTCAGCATACCGTATCCGGTTTATAAAGCCGCAACGGCGTTATTGCTTTGCTTATCTTTTTCATTATTAGCTTTCGCGCAGCAACAAACCGGCACCGTTAAGGGCACAATCACCCTTGCCAATGGCAACACAATACCATTAGTAAGCATTACTTTAACGGGGGTTAAAGCAACCAAAACAGACGAGCGTGGCAATTATATATTGACCAGCATCCCGGCAGGTACTTATACCTTAACGGTAAAGCACATTGGCCTTGTTCCGCAAAACAGGCAAATCAGTGTTAAAGCCAACGAAACGGTTACGGCCGATTTTGTGCTGCGTGAAGACAATGAGACTTTGAAGGAAGTGGTGATCACTTCGGGCTATAACAAATTCGCTAAAAAAGAGACCGATGGTGTGGCAAAGCTGCCGCTCAAAAACCTGGAAAATCCGCAGGTTTATAATGTGGTACCCAAAGACCTGCTGCAGGACCAGGTGATCATTAGCTATAATGACGTATTAAAAAACGTAACCGGCGTAAGTCAAGGCTTGGTTAATGGGAGTAATTCATTTTACATGAGGGGCTTTTCGAACCAAAGCTTACTTAGAAACGGCGTTCAGGATAACAAGGACAATAGCCTGGAGGTAGCCAATATCGAACGTATAGAGGTATTAAAAGGACCTTCTGCAACGTTATTTGGCAATAGTTTAACTTCATTCGGTGGTTTAATTAATCGGGTTACCAAGAAACCGTTCGACACATTTAAAGGAGAGGTTACTTATACAATAGGCGGTTACGATTTAAGCAGGATTACCGCTGATATCAATACCCCGTTAAATAAAGAAAAAGGGTTATTATTGCGTACCAACATCGCTTACCATGATGAGGGCAACTACATGGATGCTGGTTTTACCAGGAGATTATTTATAGCACCGTCTTTACTTTATCAGGCAAATGATCGTTTATCAATCTCGTTGGATGCAGAAATTTACCAGCAAAAGTCAAATGACTTTCATCGCCTATTTCCTGAAAACTCATTTACCCAAACAAATACAAAAAGTTTGGGCTTGAACTGGAAGCGATATTATCAAGGCAATGATCTTACCGAATCGAAACCTTCGGTAAGTTTGATTGCCGAAATGAATTATAAACTATCAGATGGGTGGAAATCACAGACTATCCTATCTCAAACCAAACATTCAAGTGATGGCTACCGGGTATGGAATGAAATTCATGGAGATTCAGTGAATAGAAATATCCGGTACAGTAATTCAAATTATAATACCATTGAAACTCAACAAAACTTTACGGGTGATTTCAAAATTGGCAATCATAGAAATAGATTGGTTATAGGGCTCGATTATTTTACAACCCGCTCCAATGAGAATTTTTTAATTGCCTATCCATTTGATAAAGTAAAACTGATAGGAAAAGATCCTGAGTATACCAACATCAGTAAACAGACTGTTGATGCCGCTCTTGCTAAATTAAGCCCAATCAGAAATATATCTTCGCAAAGTACATATAGCGCTTATTTTTCTGATGTGTTTAATATTACGTCTGATTTTATAGCTATGGTGAGCCTTCGGTTTGATAATTTCAGTTCAGGCGGATCATACAATGTTACGGCTGATACAACTACTGGAAAATACAATCAAACCAATCTATCTCCCAAATTAGGGCTTGTTTACCAGGTTATCCCTAAAAAGGTTTCTTTATTTGGAAATTATATGAATGGCTTCACAAATAATGGACCTGTAATACAGCCTGATGGCGAAAGGACTACTTTTAAACCCAGCAACGCAAATCAATGGGAACTGGGTTTTAAAATCGATCTGCTTGATGGTATGTTGAATTCAACATTTAGTTATTACGATATTAAAGTGAAAGATGTGATTCGCCTTGATCCTAACCGGGTTGGATTTAGCATTCAGGATGGCGGACAAGCCAGTAAAGGGTTTGAAGGAGAGCTGATTGCTAACTTTGCAAAAGGGTTCAACGTAGTTGCCGGTTATTCGCATAATAAAGCATATACCATCAATACATACCCGGATATTGATGGACTAAGGCAGTGGACTGGCCCTGCCGAAACAGCTAATTTATGGTTTAATTATGCCTTACAGGGAAAAACTTTAAAGGGGCTGTCATTGGGCATCGGAGGTAACTATAATAGCAAGTCATACATTAGTCAGTCTCGTAGCACCGGAGAGTTTTATATACCATCCTACGCTGTTTTAAATGCTGTAACAAGTTATGAAAACAGAATTTTCCGTTTGAGCTTTAAATTAGATAATTTAACCAACGAAGTTTATTGGGGCAGCTACGTCAATCAGATGATGCCGCGGAGGTTTAGTGCCACAGTGGCTTTTAAACTGTAAAAGCTGCGTAGCCCCAGGGCTTTTAAGTATATGAGATTGATCATCCGGGTTATCCGGATGATCAATCTTATAATCACGACACTACGCTCTGCCAATGATGGCGTTGTCCGTACCCATTTTAACCAAAAAGCCTTTTAAATGGGATGAATACAATTCCATCAGTAGCCTTGAGGCGACAGGAAGCGGGATATTTCTATGTATCGGCTGAATCTCAAAAGTTTGTGTAAACAGTTCAAAACTGTTCCAGTAATGTGGATCCGTCGTTTTTACCATTCGCTTTTTCCTTGCGAACCAATAAGCCGTGAAACCGTAACAGGTCGTATAGCAGATCCCTGCCAATTTTATGTGATGCTGTCCGAAAGTTAAATCATTTTGCCCCGCAGTTCCTTGTACCGTGAACGACCTACCGGCAGCAATTCGCCGCTGATTAACTGGGCAGAATACTTACCGCCCGGTTCGATCAGCAGTTTGGCCGTTTGTTGCAGGCTAACAATATACGAGCGGTGGATACGGGCAAACTCAGCTGGCGGCAGCAGTTGTTCCAGCGTATCCAGGCTTTTGTCATGTAATTCCTGCCTTCCGTCCCGCAGGTGCAGTTCGCTGTAAATACCCGCGCCTTTTATGTAGCTGACCTGTGCGGACTCTATCATTTTGATCATGCCGCCTTTCCTGACCGCTAAGTATTTGAGTGAACTTTTCGGTACATCACTTTTGTTGATTAGCCGTCCAAAAGCCTGGAACAAGCGGCCCTCGTCGAATGGTTTGGGTACAAAGTCCAGCACGCCGTATGCAAAGGCAGTGATAGCCTTATCAGTATAGGCCGAAACGATGATAGTATGGAAGGGCCGGGAGACCATGGCTTCCAGCACCTCAAACCCGTTCTCACCGTTCAGGTTAAGGTCCAGTAACAGGACATCGACGGGTGACTGCTCAATATAAGCAAGCCCCTTGGCCAGCGTGTCGCATACGGTAAGGCTTAACTGCTGCTCGAAGTGAGCCCTTGTCATGCGTGCCAGTCGCTTGGCTATCCGCGCCTCGTCTTCAATTATCAATATCCTCATAAGTCCATACGGATGATGCTTCTCCAGCCTCCGGTAAAAGGTTCCGAACTAAAATTCCAACCATCGTCGTAGCTTTCCTTTAAGCGTGCTTCTATATAACGAAAACCGTTACCACCCCGGCGCTCGCTTTTTAACCTGTTCTCTGCAAAAACCTCGAAGGTATATTGCTTAGCGGTGGCAGTGTGCAAAAAGCTAAGCACGAACTCAACTTTATTCTCACCGGACGGAATGCTATGCGTGATGCCGTTTTCCAGCAGGGTGTGAATAATTGCCGGGGGGATCAGTTCATCGTCCTGTATCCCCGAGTCTGTCCATACATAGTTGATCTCTTTACGGAACTGCATTACTTCCAGGTGGTGCCTGCAAAGGTCTATTTCCTGCCGGATGGGGATAAGCACATGCTCGGCTATCTCGTTCATCAGGTCAAACTCGTGCGATAGTGCCTGGATGAATTGCACCCCTTGCGCGGGCGATTCTTCCACCCAATCTATAAGGGAGGTCAGCGTATTGCGCAAAAAGTGTGGTTGAATGTTCTTTTTAATAAGTTCCAGTTGCAGGCGGGACGACAATAACAGCGAGGCCTGGTGCGCTACTTCCAATTGCTTGGCGCCGAGGGTTTGCAGGTAAAGGATACAAAGTAAAATAATGGTAAAAGAAACGTACAAACCAAAATCATAAAACATGTACTGGTTGATCACCATCGAAACAACAAAACCCATAAGCACTAACAGGCTTCCCGGTTGCTTTTTTATCAAAACGTACAACAATATCAATACAGACGCGATCCACAGGGTTAGGCTGTACAAATGGGCAGTCAGGTCATAATGCTCATAATTAAGAACATAAATGCACAGCAAAGCGGCAAATAATGCAGCCATGAACAGCAGTTTGTATGGCAAATTAAAGTGAATAGTAAAATACAGCGGGATCAGGAGGGCGTTGGCAAAAGTAAGCCAGCCCACGATGGTGAGCCGGGTATAGAATTGCGTATAAGGAATATCGATGTAAAATTTGAGGTATTCCATCACCAGCAGGGCAAAGAATAAAAAGCAGATCACCGCGAACAGCAGCGTTGTGCGCTGTTTGTATTTACTGTTAGCATACAAAAACAGGTAATAGATGGCCGCGATGAGGAAAGCCCCCGCCATGAGGTTGACCAGCGAGAGTTCGATAAGCGGCTGGCGTAACAGCTTTAGGTAGCTGTCGGGTTTTGCCATTACACTTCGTTCGGTAGTTTCCAGCAAATAGCTTTGTGTCCCGCTAATGATCACCACATGTTTACCCAGCCCGGCCAGTTTGTCGGGGATCTGGTAATAGCTTGTTTCAGTGCCGGGCACTTCAGGTTGGCCGGCACTGGCCGGTACTCCGTTCTGCCCCACCTTTACGCCGTCCCAATAAACCACGAAGGCGCCGAAACCATGCACCTGTATACCCTTGGGCGAACTGAATCTTTTTTCAAGCACATCGATATTTACACGGGCGGTAAACGTGGTACCCGGCCGGCTCAGGATGGCATCCGCCATCTCGTACCGGATATCAGGATCGGGCCGGCAGGACGAAAGGACAGTGAGTAACAGGAGCAGGAAGATGCGGCATTTTTGCATAAGGTAAATATAGATAAACCCGCATTGCTTTTTAGTGCAGCAGAGAAGCCCAGAGTGCCGTTCGCATGTTTTTTGGGGTTAAACTTTTTGCCCGTTCCTAACCTTGCAGCATGAGAACGATACTAATCCTGATCCTTTGCCTGTGCTATACTGCCGCTACAGCCCAAACCCTCACCGGAACGTTAACCGACCGGGATACCCATAACCCCATTGCCTATGGCACGGTAAGCCTGCTGGATACTTTGGGCAAGCCGGTTTCCGGCACCATGACCGATGAAAAGGGTGGGTTTCTGCTGAAATACACCAAACAAGGGGCTTTCATACTGAATTGCACCTTTATGGGTTATCAAACCCTGAAACGAAGCGTAATGCTTACCGGTGGTAAAACCGATGTGGGTACCTTGCCGCTACTACCCGACGCGCGCCAGTTAAGTGAAGTAACGGTTTCGGCCCAACAGTCTGCCCTGCGCTTGCTGCCGGATAAAAAGGTGTTTGAAGTAGGAAAGGACGTTTTATCCCAAAACGGTTCGATTAGCGACGCGCTGAACGGTATCCCGTCTGTCGCTGTAAGCCCGCAGGGCGAGGTTAGCTTACGCGGGAATGCCGGTGTTACCGTATTGGTGAATGGGCGGCGCTCGGGCCTTACGCAAGGCAGCGCTTTAGAGCAATTACAGGCCGACCAGGTGGAGCGTATAGAGGTTATCACCAGCCCCTCTGCGCGTTATGATGCCTCGGGCAGCGCAGGCATTATTAATATCGTACTTAAGAAAAATAAAAAGGCGGGCTTTAACGGGCAGGTAAAGGTGGTAATAGGTGTACCAAATGATACCCGCATTAATCCCAGCGTAAATTATAAATCGGATAAGTTCAACTTCTTTTCCACGTTTGGGATGCGTAAATCAGACTATAAAGGGATTTATAATACCGAACAGGTAACCGGCGCTGGTAGCATGAAAATGTTGCAGAACGAGAACCGGCACGATGACGGGAAGATGCTTTACCTTGGGGCGGATTACTTTATCAGCGATAAGCGCACCATGACCGCCGCCTATCTCTGGAACGGGACACATGACCATGATAAAACAAAATTGAACTATAATTACCGGAGTGCGGGCCTTGATAGCGCCCTGCTGCGGAATGGCGAATCATGGGAGCAGCGGAACTACCATCAGCTGGAATATAACTATACGCAGCTGTTTTCGCGCGCCAGGCAAAAATGGACGGTTGATGTGCAATACGACTGGTGGGACAGTAACAAAGACTGGCTATTGGCTACCCGTATGCTGTATCCCGCAACTCTCGATTACCCGGATCTCCGCACCAACACCCGTGACGCCAACCGCGATCTACTTGTACAATCGGATTGGGCGCAGCCCATCGGCAAGGAAACATTGCTGGAACTGGGTATCAAAAGCGAGAACCGCCACGTGCAATACGATTTCCTGGCCCGGCAGCAGGCAGGCGACGCTTATGTAACCTATAAAGGCCTGGATAACGGATTGGATTACAGCGAACGCATCCAGGGCGCTTATGCGCAGTTGGGCAGCAAATTGGGCAAGCTTAGTTATCTTGGCGGGTTGCGCCTTGAAGTTACCGGTATTCGGACATCTGGCAGGGATGCGGTTTATAAAAACGATAAGGACTATATACGCCTGTTCCCGACGCTGCACCTGGATTATGCGCTTTCTGCTGCTTCCACCGTGCAGGCACATTACAGCCGCCGCATCAGCCGTCCATCACTTTACCAGCTCTCGCCTTACCTGGAACTGACCGACCTGAACGCGCAGAACACCGGTAACCCGGATCTCAACCCGGCTTATTCAAACCTTTATGAACTCGGCTTTCTGTTCCGCAGCAACACGCTGACGATCAATCCCTCGTTGTATGTTCAGTATACCGGTGCGCCTATAACAGATTATACCTCCCGTAATCCTGATGGGACATTTATCACACTTCCTGTCAATATCAATAGGGAAACACGGCAGGGCTTCGAGCTGAATGTAATGTATAACCCGCTGAACGCGCTACAACTCAACGCCGACCTTAACCTGTATCGTTTCCGGCAGTCAGGAGCCTATAATGGTTTTGATTTTGGTTTTTCCGGCGGTTCTTCTTCCGGCAGGCTCAGTGTGCAATGGAAGCTGGCCAAGACCCTGAGCGTACAGGGACGTTATTATTACAACGGTCCTTCAGCAACCGCACAGAGCCGAAATCGGGCTATGCACTGGGCCGATTTCGGCATCAGTAAAAGCTTGCTTGCCGACAGGCTCGCTGTGGTAGCAGATGTTACCAATATTTTCGACTCCCGCCGGTACCGCACTACAACCACCGGGCCTGGTTATGTTTTTTCTACCATGAGCCGCTTCAACGGCGCACGCTACCGACTGAGCCTGGTTTATAAGTTTAAAGGGAACGCCGTGGCCCGCGAGGCCAAAACGGGTAACCGGAATTGAATTGATTGTCAGCGGGTTTGAGTTACAAATCAGTAGCAAATAGCTAATACAGAAAAAAATATTAATAACTCATAATTTTTTATTTATCGTAGTAATAGATGTTTAAGCTATCAAACTATAAGCTGTATTTCGTCCCCGCTTGCTTTTTTTTGAATATGCTTTTTTAAAAGATCTTGAATTGTGGCCATTTGTCGCAACAGAAGATAAAAGCATCCATCCGGAACTGGAACGCATGGTGTACAAACGCGCAGGATCAATAGTGACTGAACTTAAGGGTAGCCATACCCTCTACATGTCACAGGCTAACGCGGTAGCTGCAATAATCGAGAGCGCAGCAACTGCCAAATAAAACATCCTATTAAGCGCCGGTGAATATTTACTTAACTCAACAGATAAATATTGCCCGGCGCTTTGCCGGCAATTGTTATATCGAAGGCCTACTTGTTCGATACAAGAACTATCAATTGATCATCAGAAAATTAAATAGCTTGAATAACAAATGAGTAACAAATTTTTTTTTCTGTTTTTAGGCTGTTTTTGGTGCTGTTTTTGTTCCGAAGGTGTGGAGAACTTTGAGAAAGTAATCAATTTTCGTATACGGTGCTATGCGGGGCATCCAAGGGAGAATGCGGGTTGGAATGGTTAACCATCACGAAGAACGGCTTTTTATCCTTTTTATGAAGGTCCATAAACTTGATAGCGTCGTCGGTAATGATCTCACTGGTATAATATTTATGCTGCCCGTTTTGTTTTTGGGGAACCGGCTCCAAATTGCTTGGGGCGGGTATTGGCAGCGCCTTGAGCGGCATGAGCAAGAATGAATCTATAGCTGTAGCATTTGGAATGAACGCCAGGGGGTCCCAGGAAATTGTGTTAGGTCTGCTTGCTTTGCAGGTGAAAATTATAAGCGGGCCTGTTTTTGAAGGGCTGATGGTGATGACGGTAGTTACGATGATCATCTCCGGGCCAATCATGAAATTTTACTTTTTGAAGGAGCAACAGTTACAATTGGACGCGGGAACGGTTGTCTAATATCCACGACTCATTCAAGGATGTTTATCAATCAGGCAAAACGTTTGGAGGCTATTTCAACCCTCCCAATAAGTAAGTTGCCATAAACCGCTTGATAGTTTTTACCGGCATAATAACGGTACTTGTGCGGCTTAACCTTGCTATATTGATTCCTATAAACCGGCCTTTATCATCAAATACAGGGCCGCCACTTTCTTCCGGTTTCAGGATAGCATCGTGGATGAGTACCTGGTTAAAGCCGTCCCTGCGCTGGCTTTTGCCGCCCGCAAATAATTCGGCAGGGTGATTGATGACGCGCTGCGGCGGATATTTCAACACAATGGGTTTTGTATAATTTTCACCATCGCGCATTACTGCTACAACAGTAGTATCGCCTGCGCGGTATTTTTGAAGCGCCTTAATAAAATCAAGCGGGTCTTCTACCTTTTTGCCATCCACGCTCAGTATCTGGTCGCCTATTTTCAGTCCTCCCGCCTCGGCAGCGCTGTTAGGCTGTATAAAGGTAAAAATTAGATTATCACCTTTTAGGGCCGTTACGGCCCCTATATATCCATAGCTGCTTACCTTGGGCAAATTTACGGGCAGGCTGCCCAAAACACTGAACCGGCTAACGGAATCCGGCCTTGGAGATACCAGCAACCGCCCCAAGTCGCCAATGCTTATGCTGTCGGCCTTAATTGATTTTAAGCGGATGCCCGCTGCAATCTTCCTTGCTGGTAATAACAGCACCAGGTCATTTGCCTGGTCGCGCGCAATGACAGTGGCTTTAATGGTTTCGCCATTGGGTAAAAAAACAACGGGGTTACTGCCAACCATCGAGCTTTTGCTCAATAAAACGGTGTTGTTAGTAAATTGCGGCTTAACCGATAACCCATCCGGCAGGAATAGTGTGCCGTATATCTGTTGCTGGCGGCCGTTCAATTCACTTTTTATTGTAACACAGCTTAATTCAAGCGATTCATTAACTGGTTTAATATTGTGACTTAAATTGATGGGAATAATTTTAAGGTTCGCTGCCATCGTGTCGATAGTAATAGCGTCAGTATCTACCGGTAAGGCTGTGTAATTTTCTGACCGGCTTAAGGCTGTCCAATACTTGCGATAGGTATTTATCGGAACCTCATAATTGATACTCTCCGGTATCTCGATACCGCTATGGATACCAATAACGCGGCCAAGCAGGTCAAATAAGGGGCCGCCTGAATCACCAGGTTCCATTATACAAGTGGATTGTACAAAACCGTGCGTATTTTTTAAACTGGTAATGTGCCCAAACCTCACATTGGGCTTTCGCTGCTCCAGGCTCTCGGGATAGGCTATGCTGATGCAGGGCATGCCAACTTTTAATGATGACGACCATCCTGGTTCGGCGTAAGGCCATTGACCTTCATCAACTATTTTTAACATTGCCGCATCGGGCAACATAAAAGTTGGCGGGATAGAGATACGGCCAAGTCCTTTGGCAATACATTCCCTGCCGTCAGGAAACATCACTTTATATGTTTTATCGGGCATAACTACATGTGCCGCGCTCAGGATGGTACCCCTACTGTTTACCACTACACCGCTAAACTGGGCGCTCATCCGGTTTCCTGATTCGGCATCAACCTCCCACATGAGTACCGATGCCGCATAACCCCTGGCTACCGCAGCTGAAATACATGCCGATAGCTTTTTACCGTTATCCGCCTTGCCTTGTGCATAACCAGGTTGTGTTCCTGTTGTGAGGGCGATGCCAATTAAAACAAGTGTTATTATCCTGTTAAAGAATTTATTGAATTTCATTATTGCAGATCAAAGGATCGCCTTGCGGCAAAAATGGAAGCCGGTAACAAGCCGGCTTCCGGGTAATTAACTAAAAGTAACTGAACAATTCGCCTTTAGGGCTTCCTTAAGCTGGTGGTGTTATACCAGCTAATTCTTTGGATCGTCTTTTTTGTACGATAGCTTGTACGGGCTTTCGAGCCATCGGCATTCCATATACAACCTGCTAAACAATATTTCAGCTGATGTTAGTCTTTAAATATTTCGGCCAGCTTCGCGTTTAGGGTTTCATCTCGGAGGGTGTTGCCAATTATCTTTCCATCTTTATCCAGTAAAAAGCTTTGCGGTACTGCCCTTACACCGTATAACCGGCCTACGGCGTTGTTCCAACCTTTTAAATCAGATACCTGCAGCCATGGCAGGCCATCTTTTTTAATGGCATCAACCCATTTTTCCTTTACGTTATCAAGCGATACGGATATAATTTCGAAGCCCTTATCTTTATAAAGCTGGTATTGCTTTACCAGGTTAGGGTTGCCTGCCCGGCAAGGAGAGCACCAACTTGCCCAAAACTCCACCAATACATATTTGCCTTTTAAATCTGCCAGCGAAACGGGCTTACCATTAACATTATTTTGCGTAAATGCCGGGGCTTGTAAGCCAATACCGGTTGTTTTGGCGGCCATAATGCGTTGCTCCAATTCTTTGCCCGTATCAGTATTGCGCAACAGGGCGTTTAGTGCCATAAAAACAGGCCCTACTTTTTTCACATCCACTTTAGTGCCGGCACACTCCGACAGGGCTACCAAGCCGAAGTATGAATTGGGGTTGTTTTTGGCAAACTCAAATTGCTTTTGTTCCCTTGCGGCAATGTTGCGGCGAAATCTTGCATCAACGGCCTTTACAAAGGCCGTATCCTTTTGCTGTTCGGGCGTTGCCTTTGAAAACTCATCGTTAACGGCCTTGGTAAGCGCCATAATGGTGCCGCCAATTTGCGCGTTATAGGCCTGGAACTCGTCATAAACTTTTGAGCCGGCTACCTTAGCATTAATCAATGAATCGGCCGAAGTAAACTCAACTTTTTCCTTGCCGAAATAGATGTAAATGACGTCGCTGTTGGGCGCGTAAATAGCATGTGGCTTGCCCTGGCCGGTATGGTCAAATGATATGCGCGATGTAACTATGCCGCTAATTTCACCCGAAAAGGTAAACGAGCCATTGCTAACCACGCACGAGTCTTCATGGCCTGTTCCGTTATCCATATAATCAAGATATACCTTGGCGGGCTTATTCAGTTTGCCTATGTGGCCGGTAATGCTAAAATTGTTTTTTTGTGCTATTGCCATTACCGGCAGCAGCAGGGCGAGTAGTGATAATTTAATTTTCATTGGTTTTTTATTTGAGCTTTAAATAAAGCGGTGAATGTTTTTTAATTAAACAGATGGAATAACGATATATAAGGCCCGGCTTATAAAAGCTTGATGGTTGACCGGCACACTTTTTATGCACCGGCTTTGGATGGTGCCGCACGGCGTTAACCGCCAAAGTTTTACAGGATAATTTGAAAATTTTGTCATAGTGTTTGGCATTATTATTTAATAATAACATCCACAGGACTGCCGGGTATACCATTTATTGTTTTAATGATGTTGCCAGTTTTACCCACGTTAACATCAAGCATATAAACAGCCCCATCGGTACCAACGGTAAGGGTATTATCATCAAGGCTTATCTTGATCATGGATACTGTTTTGCCGCCAAAATCAGCATCAAGTACCCTCAGGTCCTCGTTAATAGGGTTATACCTGTAAATTTTATCCTTTGACGAAAAGTAAAACACATTTAAGCTATTGGCTACCCATTTGGTGGCATCGGTAACCAGCGATGAGCCCTTGAATGGCCTTTTGGCCAACGCTTTAAATGTGCGGTCGTTTCCCATAGGGTAACTAAAGCTTAGCTCGGTTACCCCGGCTGCCGTTTTAAAGAAAGCGTAAGATGAGCCCCCATCTGTATTTTTCATAAACACAAGATCATCCAGGCCAACATTTTTGGGGTCGAAACCCTTGCTTAAGGTATCAATGGTATAGTTGGCTCCCGAATAAGTGCCATCGCCGCCAAAAGTAATAAAGGCTTTTGCTGTTAAATCATAACCGATAAAGTATGAGCCTGCATGAGTAAAGTACTTCGACATTTTGTAATTGCCTGCCTGCTCATTTGCAAACTTTCCATAATCATCGGCAAAAGGCGCAGTTGAGGATACGCCTACATATAACTTACCGTTAATAACCCCGGTAGGTACGGTGCCCATTTGTACGGGGCCTAAAAATGGCTCCAAGTATCCCGTAGTAATTGATGCGGGTGGCGTAAAAAACTGCGATGCAAAATCGGCTTTGCGCAATAAGGTGCTGGCATCAATTATCACCCCGCTTTTACCGGCCTCGTTACAAAGCACCCAATATTCCTCTTTGGTATTTGGCTGGTAGGGCAGCGGCTTTGAATAGTAAAGTTCGGCAGGATTTGCCGGCAGCGTTTCGTTATTAAGCGATTGGTAGATGTTGGCAAGTACGCTTTTGTCGGGCTTAACAAACGATAGTTTAGTAGCCCCGTTATCGTTACTTAATACCAACATACCGGCAGAAAACTGTGTAGTACCTGTAACTTTAAACGGAAAGTTATAAAATAAGCCATTACGTTTATCGGTTATCAAAAGCTTGCCGGTCCTTTCGCCGGGGCCTAAGTTGTATACAGTTTTAAGTGGGTAGCCTTTATAAACCACTTCTGTTAATTTTTCCTGAACGGTAATGTGCCATTCAAAATCCAGGTCCTTAACCGGGTCGGCGCCGGCAAGGGTTACGGTGGGCTTAATAATCAATGTATCGCCAATTAAGGCGGCAAACGTCATATTTTTTATGCCGGAAACTACCGGCTCCGATGGCGGTGAATACTTATAGTTACCGAGGTCCTTTTTACAGGATGTGTAAATAGCGGTAATGAACGCTAATGAATATATTACTTTAAATTTCATGATCATCTTTTAGTTTATAATAACCTGCTTGCCCTGTTCGTCAACAAAAAAGTATTTATCTACCTGCGCGTAATATTTGAGATAGAACTTTTTTTCGGGAGATGAAGCGCTGTAAAAATCATAGTCCTTACTGCCATCCGTCCTTTTGGTTAATACATAACCTTTATCGGCATGGCGGGCAACCCAGGTAAACGGATCGTTCAGAAAAGTCCGGGTATTATCGATATAGTATAATGTTCTGGGAATTTGCAGGAAAGCATTAGGTTTTGACATATCTACAAGATCAACAGTACCCGACGAGATCAGGAAAAGCTGGTGCTTCACCCGCCCGTAATCACCGAGTTGACCCTGCCAGTATATCCACCAGCCCGGTTTTTCTAAACGGGCCGAATAAAAGATGGATTTTGAGCGCAGTGCCACCGGCAGCGAAGAATCGAAATCGGCACCACCCGACACGCGGAACGCGAGGTTTACGGATTTTTCTGACAAAGCCGGATCGGTATTTTTTATAATCACGGGTACATGTGTAGTGCCGGAGTCGGCCGGCATTACATAAAAGGGCTTCAAGGCCTCGTAGTGCAGCCCTGCTTTAGCAGTTGTTGCAGTGTCGGTAACACTAAGTACGAATTGCCTCGCCCGCTTAACCCGCTGGCCCGAAATAATAACCGGCACCCAAATGGTATCCTTTGATAGCGTTGGGTTATAGGCAAATGAGTAGGTTAACGCCGCCGTGTCCTGGTTACCGTCTTTATCTTTGTAATTTAAATAAATGTTATCCCTGGAGTTGTATAGCAGCTTTGTATCTTTTTTGCAGGCAAAAAGGATGGTAGCGGCCAGTAAAACGTAAAATATATTTCTTTTCATAATCTATATCGTTTAAATGTAATCGTGCTTAAATCAATGATTATAGGTTTGCTCATCGTCAGGCACCGGGAACACGAATATGTTGTTTGATGCCGGATAAATAAGGCCGCTTGGGGCTATGATATCAAGGTTTAAGCGCTTGTACATAAAAAATATCTGGCTTTCGCCGTAAAACTCTTTGCGGCATTCTTTTACCAACTCGGTTACAAAGGCATTTTTGCCCAGTGTAGCGGGCAACGGGTCAATAATCCCGCGGTGCGTGCGCACTGTGTTAAGATAGTCAATAGCTTTTGCAGGGTTGGTGTCATAAGTGGCCTCGGCGGCTATGTAGTACATCTCTGTTAAGCGTATGGCAGGCGCCATAAGCGGGTGCAGGTTAGTAAGTGGTGTACTGTTGGTTAAATACTTAATAAGGTAGCTGCGGTTGGGCGTTACGTCGGTAGCGGTATAAAACCATTGCCTGTAACGCCAGTCTTCGGCGCCTACGCTGCTTTTTTCGTAAATGTTATCTAACTGCAAAGGCGTTGGCTGGTAAGGGGCAACATTGGCGGCTGTAAACAAAGCCACCATCATATCGTTTGATTTGGGGATATACCAGGCGAATGCCAGCTCATCATAAAAAATTCTGTCGCGCTGCTGCACATTGGCGTTAAACGCATCTTCTTTGGCCGTCCACGGGAATTTACCTGCAGTTATCACATCGTTTGCGTTGCTCAGGCTATTGGCATAATCGCCTTTGTACAGGTATGCCCTGGCCAGCTCGGCACATACCGCATAGTAATTGAGCCTATGGCGCCTGTTTTGCAAAAACAAAGTACTGCTGGTGGTTTCTGTTTGCTTTTTACCTGTAAAGCCATCAGGGTACACCTTGTTGGGATAGCCAACCACATAGCTTGCTGAACGGATAGGGTCGGTACCGCTTAGCAATGTCCTGGCATCGCGAAGGTCATTAATAACCATATCAAGCGCGCCTTGTACTGATAAAAATGGCGTGCTTTTTATACCAACACTTGTTACATAGGGAATGCCTTTGCCCGCTGGGTTAGCTTTGTAGGAGTTGGCAAACATCCTCAACAAATCAAAGTGCAGGTAGGCCCGCAATGCAAGGGCTTCGCCTTTAATAATAGCGTAATTACTGCCCGAAAAAATACCTTTTTGCTTGTCAATAACCTGCAATATCTGGTTACAATTGCCAATAGCATTGTAGGCCGACGACCAGATGGTGCTGTTTTTATCTTTTAGAAGATCTTCCTTATACTTGAAGGACGCTATTTTTTGATAGTTAACATCGCTGAACGTATAGTTTTGCGCCATGATGTCCAGGTTGCTAACGGTTAAATTGCCGCCATATAAATTACCGCCGGCGCAAGCGGTGTACACACCATTAAGCGCCTCTCTAAAGCCCTCTTCGGTGCTAAAAAGCTGTTCGGTAGTAACGTCAGACTCCGGCTGCACATCAAGAAACTTTTTACATGATGTAAATACCAGCAAGGGGATTATAAATATTAAATATTTTTTCATGTTAGCTTTTTTTAAAATGAACCTTGTATACTAAATGTTAAACTCCTGGCAAACGGATAGTAAATGCCCCGTTCAGCCTGGATGGTCGACGTTCTGAATATATCATTGGCTGTTGCCGATAACCTTAGGTTTTGAAGGCCGATTTTGCGGATAGACGCCGGATTGAAATCATAGGATAAGTAAAGCGATTGCAACTCTACCAGGTTATCTTTTTGCACAAAACGTGATGATACGTAGGTATCCGTCAGGTCGGCTATGTTTTTAAAAAAGGTATGGTCGCCGGGTTGTTTCCACCTTTGCTCCAACACACGGCTATCAACATTATAACGCGGGTCGGCGTTTTCAACCCTGTCGATAAGGGTTTGGTTAAATGTTTTGCCACCAAAGCGGTAATGAAAGTTAAAGCTTAGCATGAACCTTTTATAGGTAACCGTGGTGCCAAAGGAACCTTCGGCTTTAGGCGCGGTATTGCCTACATCCTGGATGTCTTTTACATCCCATACATAGGTTAAGCTGCCGTCTTTTTTTACCAGTATCTCCTTGCCATTTTCAGGGTCGATACCCAATGATTTTACCGCGTAAATGGTTGTTAACGATTTGCCTTCAACATAGCGGGTTAATGGGGTTGAAAAGGCATTATTATCGGTATTGGTTTGAAACCCATCTATATTGTTATTGAATGCCTTTAACGATTCGGAGATGTGGACTATCTTGTTCTCGTTATGGGCAAGGTTGCCGGTAATGTTAACATTCCAGTCCCTTGAGCGGAAAGCATTTGCCACCAGGTAAAGCTCATATCCTTTATTTGACATATCGCCCAGGTTATCTTTATAGGTGGTGAAACCTGTAGATGGGGCCAGGTTAATATCGGTTATCAGCCCCTTGGTTAATTTGTAATAATATCGTGGCGAAATAACAAGCCTGTCCTTAAAAAGGCCCAGGTCGACGCCTATATCGTAGGTTTTGGTTTTTTGCCATTCCAGGTTGCTGTTACCGTAACCAAGCACGGTAGCGCCAATACCTGTGGAATACCAGTTTGAAGTTTGATACTGATATATCGATCTTGACTGGTACGCAGGGAAGCTTATGGAACCAAGCGTTGCTATACTTCCCTTCAACCTGAGCTGGCTGATGCCTGAACCCTTAATGAAGTTTTCCTGGTGAAGGTTCCAGCCGGCCCCAACCGACCAAAATGGCGCAAAACGTTTATCCGCCCCAAATGCCGACGAGCCGTCAATCCGTACCGAGGCATCCAGCAGGTACCGGTTTTTAAAAGCGTAGTTACCCGAAAAGAAACCGCCCGCCGTACGGGACTTTATGACATTGCCGAAAGGGCCCGAATTTTCTTTGTAGATACGGGCGAAGCCGATATTGCTAAACCTATCATTTGAAAAACCCTGCGCCGAGAACGATTTAGCGTCTGACCGGGCCGATAAGATATTTGCACCCAGTACCAGGTTAAAAAAATGATCGGCTATCTGCTTATTGTAGTTAACGGTAACATTCCCATCAATATTAAGGTTGCTGTTGCTGCCGTAATCGTAACTTCCGCGGTTGTTTAACTTATCGGTTGCGGTATTAAAAAATGCGCTGCTTAAAGGCGAAACATATTTATCGGCAGTAGAGTTGGTTTTGTTTACACTTACCAGCGCCTTTAACCTAAGGCCAGTGGTTATTTTATAATCTGCAGAGAACGATTCCAATATTTCGGTATAAGCAGATTTATCAAAGCTGCTCAGGCTGGCTTCATATAGCGGATTAAATATATTTTCGGTAACATATTGCAACCCTCCCTGCCTGCCGGTATTTATACGCCAGTTGGCCAGTTCCTGCAACAAAGCGCCTGTACTATCGCGCATAGGAAAGTAGGGGTTCGCATTTACATAATCGGAAAAGTTGCCGTAAGGAGAGTTAGCCTGGTTTACCTGTGTAACTGTTAAATCATTACGCACGATAAGCTTTGAGCTGGGATTGTAGGTAAAGTTTACACCACCGCTGTAACGGGTGTTATCAGATCCTTTCATTACGCCGGGTTGCGTTTGGTAACGCATATTGATACCGTAACGGAATGATTGATCGCCGCCCTGCGCATATAGCGTATGTTTTTGCTGGTACGCGTTTCTTAAGGGCTGCGATAACCAGTAAGTATCAACGCCACTGGCCACGTTTTTTAAGCGGGTAAATAGCTGCGCGTCAAGATCTTCCTGCCTGGTATCGCCGCTTGTTGGTGTCAATGTTTTATACAGGCCAACAAGCTGTTCATAATCTATCTTTTGGCGGGCATTAAGTACATGATAATCGGAAAGATCAGGGCCATTAAAAGTTAACTGATAATCATAACTTAACTGCAATTTGCCTGCTATGGGCGCTTTGGTAGTTATCACCATTACACCGTTGGCCGCACGCGAGCCGTAAACAGCGGTAGCCGCGCCATCCTTTAACAGGGTAACAGATTCTATCCGGTTAATGTCAAGATCAACCACTTTTTGCAATGAAACTTCAAAACCATCCAATATAAAGGCTGGCAGGTTATAGTTGCTTGATAGATTATTACGGTTAAGGATATCATCGTTAATAGATGGTATGGCTGTGGCGCCACGTACATTGATCCTTGGCAGTTTATTAGGATCGGAGCCTGTAAGGTTATTATCAAGCACCCTGAATGATGGATCGAAGGATTGAATACTTTTAATCAGGTTTTGGGGATTGTTGCGCTTTAAGTCGGCCCCGCTTACAGTAATGGCATTACCTGTGTAGTTATCTTTTTTAATTACCTGGTAACCGGTAACCACTACATCCTTAATGTTGCTGATATCGGGCAAAAGCTTTACTATTATTGCTGTTGCGCCTGTGATTTTTACCTCGGCCGATTTATACCCTACAAACGTAAAAACCAACGTTTGGCCGGGCTCCGCCGTTACTAAAAATTCACCTTTATCATTACTTTGCCCTATAGCGCCCCTGGTGCCTTTAATGGAAATATTTACCCCCGGAATACTGGTTTTGCTTACCGAATCAATTACCTGGCCGCTTATACTAATCTTATTTACCACCTCGGCGGGTTTTTCTTCGGGCACTTTATTTTGAATAACGATGGTTTTATCCACAATGGTAAAACTGAGGCCATTGTCCTTTAAACAAGCAGTAAGCGCATCGGCAAGCGGTATGTTTTTAAGGTTTACATTAACGGTTTTACCTTTGATACTTACTGTTTCGTTATAAAAAAATAAATACCCGGTTTGCTGCTTTATCTCTTTAAAAACAGTTTCAAGGCTTTTGTTGTTGCCACGCAGCGTTACGGTTTGCGAATAAGTGGCGGCGGATAAGTGCAATGCGCCAACAAGCAACAAGATAGTAGTGAGTTTCAATACTAAAAGGAATTTATACTTTACCCTCCGTATTGCGCATACGGCATTGTAAAGAAAAGTTAATTTCATATTTTTGATTAAATAGGGTTAAATAAATGCAGCTTAGGCTTGAACATCTGATGCTGCTGACCTCTTTTTGCCGGGAGCGGTGGAACGCTTCCGGCTTTTTCATGTCAAAAATTCCGGCGGTGGTTAAAGTAGTTTTCTATTCATGCTTGCAGTTTTTGGGGTTAAGTTTTAGTTTAATATTTATTAGTGTTTGTTTGCGTAGTTTTCTTGAGTCTTTTATTTTTTATAGGCAACGGTTACCGTCTTGCCTTCGACATTAAATCTTAGATTATTCAGCTCCAATATTTTAAAAACATCGGCAAGGCTGCTGCTTCTGGATATTTCGCCAAAGTATTTTTCCTGGGGAATGTTGCCCGCGTAAGCCACTTCAATATCATACCAACGGCCCACCTGCCGCATAATCGACCGGATATCTTCGCCTTCAAAGGAGAATACGCCGTTTTTCCAGGCAACTTCCTTATCGGTGTTTACCTGCCTTTTAGCGATGCTCCCCTCGCCCACCCTGCTTATTAAAGCCTGTTCGCCAGGCGATATCAACGCCGAGGCCGACGCGGATGTTACTTTAACCGAACCTTCCAGCAAAGTGGTTGCAACAACTGCTTCGTCTGCATAGGCATTGATATTGAAATGCGTGCCCAACACTTCAATAGTTTGCAATGCCGACTTTACCTTAAATGGCGCCTGCTTGTTTTTTGTAACCTCAAAATAGGCCTCGCCGGTAAGGCTAACCACGCGTTCGGTACTCTTAAACTGTGTAGGATAGGTTATGGACGATGCAGCGTTAAGCCACACGGCCGTTCCATCTGGCAAAATAACCTTGTATTGCCCACCCCTGGGAGTTGATATAGTGTTTTCAACAGATTTTCCCTGGCTGCTATCTCCCGCCGCAGCATGGTAAACCAACTGACCATCGGCGGTTTTAGTAATGGTTACACCAGCTTGCTTGGCAATTTCGCCTTTCATCGCATCATCGAGCGCTATCATGAGGCCATTCGCAAGGGTAAGTATGGCCTTATTGCCCCCCGGCACAATGCCTTTAAAAGCATTGTGAGCAGTGCCTGCGTTTTTAGCCTTATGAGTACTAATAATCAGGTATGAACCAAAAGAGATGAAAATAAGTATTGACGCTGCAGCCACGTACCTTATCCACATTGACCGTACTTTCCCAGGAACCTGTTTTTTCTGATAAAGTTCAATCCTTTGGTCAACGGTAATCTTGATGGCCGCTTTTAAACCGGCGTACTCTGCCTCATTGTCTTCGGTAATAACATCTTCATTTAGTTCAAAAGCATTGTAATAGGCTTCCAAAAAAAACCTCTCTTCGCTTGTAGCCTCGCCCTTCCTGTATTTTTTAAGTATTTGTGTTAAATATTGCCGTCCGGTGTCGTCCATTTTAATCTTTATATACTTACATGAGTCGTTATTTCAAAAATAGCCCACAATAATTTAAAAAAAAGTTACTTTTTTTTAACGACAACGTAACATGGCCGCCTATTAACTGAAATTATGTTAATAAAATACCCGTAGCTATAAAAAAAAGCGTGATTTTAC